>Ga0209676_1000085_pt1 | contig 273425 bp, 251 predicted proteins | sample AraplaCvi_mLB_r2_FD_184282 | JGI IMG/M metagenome (GOLD analysis project Ga0209676, IMG submission 184282) | Arabidopsis root microbial communities from North Carolina, USA - plate scrape MF_Cvi_mLB_r2 (SPAdes) (version 2) | ecosystem: Host-associated > Plants > Roots > Endosphere | place... | reverse complement strand
CAGCAGTGGGGAAAGGCCGGCTGGGGCATCAATAAGAACAACAGGCAACGGGCGGCACTATCCTTATGAAGAGCTTGAAAACCCTTGTAATTGCGGCGGCTTTGTCGCTCGGCGCGGTGGGCGCCGGCCATGCGCAGGCACCCGTGACGGCTCCGGCCGAAGCACCCGCCGCAACGGCTCCGGCGAATCCGGCTCCGGCCGCCACCGATGCGGCTGCTCCGGCAGCGACGCCGGTCGCGACGGCCGCCGCAGCTCCGGCAGGCGATGCCACCTATGTCCCGATGAAGCCGACCCCCGGGGTCGGTCAGCCGGTCGACGCAGGCATCGACTTCCAGCCGCAGGTCAGCCCGGTCGGCGAGACGGCCTATAAATTCAATCACTACATTCTGCTGCCCGTCATCACGGTGATCACGCTGATCGTCCTCGGCCTGCTGCTGTGGGTGATGTTCCGTTTTCGCGCCAAGGCGAACCCGGTGCCGTCGAAGACGACGCACAACACCTTCATCGAAATCATCTGGACCGCCATTCCGGTGCTGATCCTCGCGGTGATCGCGGTGCCGTCGATCCGGCTTCTGGCCCAGCAGTATGAGCCGCCGAAGAAGGACGCGCTGACGATCAAGGTCACGGGTTACCAGTGGTATTGGGGCTATGCCTATCCCGACCAAGGCATCGGCGAGTTCGTCTCGAAGATCCTGCCCGAAGACAAGGCGAAGGCCGCAGGCGAGCCCTATCACCTCGCCGTCGACAATCGCATGGTCGTTCCGGTCGGCCGTCAGGTGAAGCTGATCATCACCGGCGCCGACGTGATCCACAGCTTCGCGGTCCCGGCTTTCTGGACCAAGATGGACGCCGTTCCCGGCCGCGCCAACGAAACGACGTTCACCGCGACCAAGGTCGGCGTCTATTACGGCCAGTGTTCGGAACTGTGCGGCGTCGATCATGGCTATATGCCGATCGCGGTCGAAGTGCTTCCGGTCGACAAGTGGGAAGCGTGGGTCCGCTCGAAGGGCGGTAACCCGGCAGGCGCCGCCGCTGCCGCACCGGCACCCGCTGCCGCGGCTCCGGCTGCTGCGCCCGCAGCGGTTCCCGCCGCCACGACCGAAGCTGCGCCCGCAGCGGCTCCCGCCGCCGCGCCGGCTGCCAAGAATTAACAAGGGGTCCGACAGATGACCGATATCGCAGCGACTGCACCCGCGCACGGCCACGACCATGCGCACGATCATGACCATGATCACGACACGCCCGGCTTCTTTGTCCGCTGGTTCATGTCGACGAACCACAAGGACATCGGCACCCTCTACCTGATCTTCGCGATCATCGCCGGCATCGTCGGCGGTATTCTGTCGGGCATGATGCGCTGGGAGCTGGCGGAACCCGGCATCCAGCATCTGACCGGCTGGGCGCAATTCTTCGACGCATCCGCGGGCGAGGTGCAGGCCAAGCATTTCTGGAACGTGATGATCACCGCGCACGGTCTGATCATGGTGTTCTTCATGGTCATGCCCGCGATGATCGGCGGCTTCGGCAACTGGTTCGTGCCGCTGATGATCGGCGCGCCCGACATGGCGTTCCCGCGCATGAACAACGTGTCCTTCTGGCTGACCGCGGTCGCGTTCATCATGCTCGTCGGGTCGATGTTCGTCCCGGGCGGCAGCGGCCTCGGCGCCGGCACCGGCTGGACGGTCTATGCCCCGCTGTCGACCAGCGGCTCGGCCGGGCCTGCGGTCGACATGGCGATCTTCTCGCTCCACCTCGCGGGTGCGGCGTCGATCCTGGGCGCGATCAACTTCATCACCACCATCTTCAACATGCGGGCGCCGGGCATGACGCTGCACAAGATGCCGCTGTTCGTGTGGTCGGTGCTCGTCACCGCCTTCCTGCTGCTGCTCGCGCTGCCCGTGCTCGCGGCGGCGATCACGATGTTGCTGACCGACCGCAACTTCGGCACCACCTTCTACGATGCGGCCGGCGGCGGCGACCCCGTCCTCTACCAGCATCTCTTCTGGTTCTTCGGCCACCCCGAAGTGTACATCATGATCCTGCCGGGCTTCGGCATCGTCAGCCAGATCATCTCGACCTTCAGCCGCAAGCCGGTGTTCGGTTACCTCGGCATGGCCTACGCCATGGTCGCGATCGGTGTCGTCGGCTTCATCGTGTGGGCGCACCACATGTTCACGGTCGGCATGAGCGTGAACCTCAAGATGTACTTCACCGCGGCGACGATGGTGATCGCGGTCCCGACGGGCATCAAGATCTTCAGCTGGATCGCCACGATGTGGGGCGGTTCGATGAGCTTCAAGACCCCGATGGTCTGGGCGCTCGGCTTCATCTTCATGTTCACCGTCGGCGGCGTGACGGGCGTCGTGCTCGCCAACGGCGGCGTCGACACCAATTTGCACGACACCTATTATGTCGTCGCGCACTTCCACTATGTGCTGTCGCTGGGTGCGGTCTTCTCGCTCTTCGCCGGCTTCTACTACTGGTTCCCGAAGATGTCGGGCCGGATGTACAGCGAGCTGCTCGGCCAGCTGCACTTCTGGATCTTCTTCATCGGCGTGAACGTCCTGTTCTTCCCCCAGCACTTCCTGGGCCAGCAGGGCATGCCGCGCCGTTATCCCGACTATGCGGAGGCCTATGCCTATTGGCACCTGATCTCGTCCTACGGCTATGTGATCATGGGCGTGGGCGTGCTGATCTTCTTCGCGAACATTCTTTACTCGCTGTTCGCGGGCAAGCAGGCTGCCGACAATCCGTGGGGCGAAGGCGCGACGACGCTCGAATGGACGCTGTCGAGCCCGCCGCCGTTCCACCAGTTCAACGAACTGCCGCGTATCGCCTGACAAGCTTCGCCCCCTGCTGACGACCGGCAGGGGGCGCAGCCTTTCCGGCCGGAGTGAACATGGCGCAGAGCCTGACCCATGGCGAAACGGTGCTTCCCGCCGACTGGCGCGACCTGTTCGCGCTGACGAAGCCGCGCGTCATGTCGCTGGTGGTGTTCACGGCGCTGTGCGGCCTGCTCGCCGCGCCGGGCGAAGTGCATCCGGTGCTCGCTTTCTCTTCGATTCTTGCGATCGCATTGGGGGCAGGGGCATCGGGCGCGCTCAACCAATGGTATGAGGCGGGAATCGACGCCAAGATGAAGCGGACCGCGGGGCGGCCGCTTCCGGCGGGACGTCTCGACCCGCAGACCGCGTTGCAGTTCGGCGTGGGACTTGCGGCCTTCTCGCTGTTCCTGATGCTTTTCGCATCGAACTGGCAGGCGACGCTGCTGCTGCTTGTCTCGATCCTTTTCTACGTCTTTGTCTACACGATGTGGCTGAAGCCGCGGACGCCGCAGAATATCGTCATCGGCGGCGCGGCGGGCGCCTTTCCGCCGCTGATCGGCTGGGTTGCCGCGACCGGCAGCGTCGCGCCGCTGCCGGTGCTGCTCTTCCTGCTCATCTTCCTCTGGACCCCGCCGCATTTCTGGGCGCTCGCGCTGTTCGTGCGTTCGGACTATGCCGCCGCGGGCATCCCGATGATGCCCGTCGTCGCGGGCGAGAAATCGACGCGGCGCCAGATTCTTTTCTATGCGATCATCATGGCGATCGGCGCGATCGCGCCATGGCCGCTCGGCTACACCGGCGCGCTTTACGGCTGGACCGCGGTGATCCTGTCGGCCATCTTCGTCCTGCTGTCGATCCAGGTCGGCACGCGCACGACGGGCGAGGGCGACCGGATGCAACCCGAGAAGCGCCTGTTCGCTTATTCGATCGCCTATCTTTTCATCCTGTTCGGCGCGGTCGTCGCCGACCATTGGTGGCCGCTATGACCGACGAAAACCCTCAGGAAACTTCAGGGCAAGAGCCCTTTGACGAGGCCGAATATCGCCGCCGCCAGCGCAGCCGCGCCAATCTGATGGCGTGGATGCTCGGGGCGCTCGCGATCCTCTTCTTCTTCATCACCATCGCGAAGATGCAGATTTTCGCATGATCGCGCGGTTGTCCCCGAACGCGAAGACCGCAAGCCTGGCCGCGCTGATGGCGCTCGCGATGACCGGTCTCGGCTTCGCGGCGGTGCCCCTCTACGATCTTTTCTGCCGCGTGACGGGTTTCGGCGGCACGACGCAGCGGTACGATCCGGTCGCCGCGGCGGCCGAGCCCGAGATACTGTCGAACACGATCTCGGTGCGTTTCGACGCCAATGTGTCGCCGAACCTGCCGTGGAAATTCTATCCCGAGCATCCGACCGACACGGTGAGCATCGGCGCGCGCGACATGGCGATCTTCATCGCCGAGAATAATTCATCGCAGCCGGTCGTCGGTACCGCGAGCTTCAACGTCACGCCCGATCAGGCGGGCAAATATTTCACCAAGATCCAGTGCTTCTGCTTCACCGAACAAAGGCTGGAGCCGGGGCAGCAGGTGCGCATGCCGGTGTTGTTCTTCGTCGATCCCAAGATCATGGATGACCCCGACGCGCGCGACGTGCAGGAAATCACCCTCAGCTACACCTTCCACCCTGTAGACGGGGGTAAAAAGGCGAGCTAAGGCCGCGAGCAAGAGTCTAACAAGGGCCGGCAGATGATGGGGAATCGTCATGCCGGGGCTGCAAAAAACGGGAAACACGCCATGTCCGGTGCCAAACATCATGACTATCACCTCGTAAATCCCAGCGTCTGGCCGCTGATCGGTTCCTTCGCTGCGCTCGTGATGTTCTTCGGGCTCGTCATGTCGATGCACGCCGACCATTTCGGCGGCGTCGGCAAATGGGTCCTCGGGCTCGGCTTCATGGGCGTGATCGCGACCTTCTTCAGCTGGTGGTCGGACGTCATCAATGAAGCGCATGCCGGCGACCATACCCCGGTCGTCCAGCTCCACCTGCGCTACGGCATGATCCTGTTCATCGCGTCCGAAGTGATGTTCTTCGTCGGCTGGTTCTGGGCGTGGTTCGACTTTTCGCTCTTCCCGGTTCCGATCGAATATGCCGAGGGCGCGGTTACTTCGCTCTTCGGGCAGGACGGCGCCGCCGCGATCACCATGTGGCCGCCGAAGGGCATCGAAGTCATCGATGCTTTCTCGCTGCCTTTGCTCAACACGCTGATCCTGCTCTGCTCGGGCACCACCATCACCTGGGCGCACCACGCGCTGATCCACGGCGACCGCGAAGGCCTCAAGAAGGGCCTGTGGGCGACAATCATCCTCGGTGTCGTCTTCTCGTCGATCCAGGCCTATGAATATGCCCACGCGCCGTTCGGTTTCGGGCAGAGCAACTACAGCTCGGCCTTCTACATGGCGACCGGCTTCCACGGCTTCCACGTGCTCGTCGGCACGATCTTCCTGATCGTCTGCCTCGTGCGCGCCTACAAGGGCCACTTCACCCCGCAGCAGCATTTCGGTTTCGAAGCCGCAGCGTGGTACTGGCACTTCGTCGACGTCGTGTGGCTGTTCCTCTTCATCATCGTCTATGTCTGGGGTGGCTGGGGCGCACCGGTCGCCGCGCACTAAATTGCCCGCAGGCAATCAACCGCAAAAGGGGCAGCCGCCGATCGCGCGCGCTGCCCTTTTTGGTCTCTGCCCGCAATGCGGGGCGCAGACGCTGTTCGAGGGGCCGGTGAAATTCGCCCCGCACTGCCGCGTGTGCGCGCTCGATTTCGGCAGCTACAATGTCGGCGACGGGCCGGCGGCTTTCCTGACACTGATCATCGGCGCGCTGCTGATCGCGGCAGCGCTGACGCTCGACGCGCTGGTGCGGCCGCCGCTCTGGGTGCATGTCCTGCTATGGGTGCCGCTGACGGCGGTCGCGGTCGTTTACGGCCTGCGCGTCGGCAAGGCCGCGCTGCTCGCGAGCGAACATCAGCGGCAGGCGGCCGAAGGACGCAAGGTGGAGGAAAAAGATGACTGATCCCGCCGGACCCGCCGAAGCTGCGACATCCGGGCGGCGCTGGCCGCTGATCCCGACGCTGTTCGTCGCCGCCGCGGTCGCCGTGATGATCGGCCTCGGCGTCTGGCAGCTCCAGCGCAAGGCCGACAAGGAGGCGCTCATCGCCCTCTATCAGCGCAACATGGCGATGTCGTCGCTGGTCGCCTATCCCCAACTGCCGCCGGTTCCCGACGCGATGCTCTATCGCAAGAGCAGCGTCGTCTGCCTCGAACCGGTGCGCTGGGACCCGCGCAGCGGCACCGACCGCAAGGGGCAGTCCGGCATCCGCATGATCGCGGATTGCCGTACCGGGGCAGAGGGGCCGGGCGTGCTTGTCGACGTCGGCATCGGCGACGATTTCAAGCCGCCCGAATGGAAGGGCGGGACCGTGCAGGGGACGATCGTCCCGGGCCCCGAACAGCCGACGGTGATGGAACGGGTGATGGGCAAGGCCGCGCCGGCGCGCGCGATGCTCGTCGCCGATGCGCCCGTCGCCGGATTGCGCGCGAGCGCGGTGCCGTCGGCCGACGACACGCCGAACAATCATCTCGCCTATGCGGTGCAATGGTTCCTGTTCGCCGCGGCGGCGCTGGTCATCTATATATTGGCCGTCCGTCGCCGCTTGCGGCCTTGAGCCTCTCCCGCAGATATTTTTCCGCAATTTCCGGGCCGCGAAATGTTCCATTTCGCTTGAAATCGCTCTAGGCGCTGGGCCGCCATGGAATATATCAGCACCCGCGGCTCCGCGCCGACCCTCGACTTTCGTGCCGCCACGCTTGCCGGCCTCGCCAGCGACGGCGGGCTCTATGTGCCGGCGAAATGGCCGCGGATGTCGATCGACGAGATTCGCGCGCTCGCGGGGCTCGACTATGTCGAAACCGCGGTCCGCGTCATGCAGCCCTTTGTCGCGGGCGCGCTGACCGACGACGAGTTGCGCGCGCTTTGCAAGGCCGCCTATGGCCGGTTCAGCCACGATGCGGTGACCCCGCTCGTCCAGCTCGACCATCGCCACTGGCTGCTCGAGCTGTTCCACGGCCCGACACTCGCGTTCAAGGACGTCGCGCTGCAATTGCTCGGCCAGCTGTTCGAAAAATTCCTCGCGAGCGGCGACAGCGACATCACGATCGTCGGCGCGACCTCGGGCGATACCGGATCGGCGGCGATCGAGGCGGTCGCGGGGCGCGAACATATCCGCATCTTCATGCTTCACCCCGAGGGCCGCGTCAGCGACGTCCAGCGGCGCCAGATGACGACGGTGCTCGCTCCCAACGTCCACAATATCGCGATCGACGGCAGCTTCGACGATGCGCAGGCGATGGTGAAGCGGCTGTTCGGCGACGAGGAAGCGCGTAGCCGGGTCACGCTGTCGGCGGTGAACAGCATCAACTGGGCGCGGCTGATGGCGCAGGTCGTCTATTATTTCTACGCCGCCGTCCGGCTTGGCGGTCCCGACCGTCCGGTGGCGTTCAGCGTTCCGACGGGCAATTTCGGCGACGTGTTCGCGGGTTATGTCGCGGCGCAGATGGGGCTGCCGATCGCAAGGCTCGTCGTCGCGACCAACGTCAACGACATCCTGCACCGCGCGCTCACCAGCGGCGACTATAGCGCGGGCACGGTGACCCCGACCGCGACGCCGAGTATGGACATCCAGGTCAGCAGCAATTTCGAGCGCTTGCTGTTCGATCTCGCGGGGCGCGACGGCGCCGCGATCACCGGCATGATGGGCGAGTTCGACGCGAAGCGCGCGATGACGATCCCGGCCGATATGCTCGCCGGTGCGCGCGGGCTCTTTTCGAGCGCCAGCATCGACGGCGACACGATGGCGCTCGCGCTGCGCTGGGCGCAGGAGCGCGGCGGGCAGGTGATCGACCCGCACAGCGCGGTCGGCCTCGCCGCCGCGCGCGCGCTCGACATCGATGCCGACATTCCGGTCGTCACGCTCGCGACCGCGCATCCCGCGAAGTTCCGCGAAGCGGTCGAACGCGCGACCGGCGTCCGTCCGCCGCTGCCTGCGCGGCTCGGCAACCTGTTCGAGCGCGAAGAGCGCTACACGAAGCTTCCGGGCGACTATGACGCGGTGAAGGCGTTCATCCTTGCGGAAGCCGCGCGTGGCTGACCTTCTGCCCCTCGTCACGCTCGTCGGCGAGGCGTGGGACGATTACGGGCTCGTCGATAGCGGGGGCGGGCGCAAGCTCGAGCGCTATGGCCGCTATCGTTTCATCCGCCCCGAGCCGCAGGCGATGTGGGCGCCCGCGCTGCCGCAAAGCGAATGGGAAGCGGCCGACGGCGAATTCATCCCCGCGTCCGACGACGACGGCGGCGGTCGCTGGTATTACAACAAACCCGTTCCCGCCGAAGGCTGGCCGCTCGCGTGGCGCGAGACACGCTTCACCGCGTCGTGCACGCCGTTCCGCCATCTCGGCTTCTTTCCCGACATGGCGCCGGTTTGGGACTGGTTGCGCGACCAGGTGGCCGACAAGACCGATCCCGCCTTCCTGAACCTGTTCGGATATACGGGCGTCGGCAGCCAGGCGCTCGCCGCCGTCGGGGCGTCGGTGACGCATGTCGACGCGTCGAAGAAATCGGTGGGACAGGCGCGCGAGAATGCCGCGCTGGCGGGCATGGCGGACAAGCCCGTCCGCTGGATCCTCGACGACGCGGGCAAGTTCACCGCGCGCGAGGTGCGGCGCGAACGGCGCTATGACGCGATCCTGCTCGATCCGCCCAAATTCGGACGCGGCCCCGGCGGCGAACGCTGGCAGATCGAGGAAGGGCTGGCGCCGTTGCTCGCCGACTGCCGCCAGTTGCTCGATGCCGACAGTCGGGCGCTGTTCCTGACCGTCTATGCCGTGCGCATGTCGGCGCTGGCGATCGGCGAGTTGCTGGCGCTGCTGTTCGCCGACCTGCCCGGAAAGGTCGAGTGCGGCGAACTCGCAGTGCGCGAAGAAGCGCGCGGGCTATTGTTGCCGACCGCCATCTTTGCGCGCTGGAGCCGTTGATCCCCGCACGGGGGTATTTGCTGCATACGTTTGCTGCACAAAAACCGCAGCATTGTGACCCGATGCAGCGCCCGATGCGTTGACAATGAGAACGTTCCCATTTAGATAACGTTCACATTAAGCGAATGCTGCCATCAAAAGAGCGGCTGAAGTGGGAGGAATGGGGATGCGGGCGTCTCAAAAGCAGTGGTTTGCCAAATTTCTGGCCGGGACTTCGGCGCTGTCCATGACGGGCGTGGCGCAGGTTGCCGTGGCACAGGAAGCGCCGGCTGGCAGCGAAGCGAGCGGCGATGAGATCGTCGTCACGGGCATCCGCGCCTCGCTGGCCGCATCGGCCGACATCAAGCGCGAGGCGCAGGGCGTCGTCGATGCGATTTCGGCCGAAGACATCGGCAAATTCCCCGATACGAACCTCGCCGAATCGCTCCAGCGCATCACGGGTGTCTCGATCGACCGCCAGAATGGTGAAGGCTCGACGGTTACCGTTCGCGGCTTCGGCCCCGATTTCAACCTTGTGACGGTGAACGGCCGTCAGATACCGACCGCAATCATCGGCGATGGCGGCAGCGCGCCGTCGTCGCGTTCGTTCGACTTTGCGAACCTGGCGTCCGAAGGCATCGCGGCGGTCGAGGTTTACAAGAGCGGCCGCGTGACGATGGAGTCGGGCGGTATCGGTTCGGTCATCAACATCCGTACCCCGCGCCCGCTCGACAATCCGGGAATGCGCGGCAGCCTCTCGGTCAAGGGCGTGTATGATTCCTCGCGCAACGAAGGCAATCCGATCACGCCCGAAGTCTCGGGCATCTTCAGCACCACCTTTGCCGACGACACGATCGGCATCATGATCGCCGGTTCGTATCAGGAACGCAAATCGAGCACCAACACGGCCAGCGCCGGCTGGCGCGACGGCTATCTGGGCAATGAGAATAACTGGGGCTCGCTTGCGCAGCCGGGCACACCGCGCGCCGCGAATATCACCAATCGCCCCGATCCGACCGATGTCTATCAGGTGCCGCAGAGTGCGTCCTACGCGCTCGAAGATATCAATCGGGAGCGCATCAACGGGCAGGCGGTGCTGCAATTCCGTCCCACCGACAATCTCACCGCGACGGCCGAATATATCTATTCGCGAAACACGGTCGAGACGCGGAACAGCAATGTCGGCGTATGGTTCAACCATGAAGATACGTCGAGCGCATGGACCGATGGTCCGGTCGCCGGCCCGCTTTTCTACACCGAACGTTTCGCGCCGCCCACGGGGACGCCCGGCCCGAATGCCCTCTATGGCGGCAAGGATCTCTCCTACAGCGGTGCGCTCACAGAGAATCGGGCCGAGAACAAGTCGGCCGGCTTCAACCTCGAATGGAAGGGGCCTGACGGCGTCACGATCGAACTCGACGGGCATCATTCGACCGCGGAGGTCAAGCCCGTCAACCGCTTCGGGTCGAGTATGTCGCTGGGCAATGCCGTCTTTGGCGTTCGCAACCAGACGGTCAATTTCGAGAACGATCTGCCGGTCATCTCCTATGAAATGTTCCCGGGGATCGACCCGCTGGATCCGGCGATGATCGCCTCGACGGGCAACGCCTTCCGCAATGCCTATTTCCGCAACCGGATCAACCAGGTCCAGCTGCGCGGTCAGTACGACCATGAAGGCGGGTTCCTCGACAGCATCGATTTCGGCGTATCCTATGTCGACAGCAAGGTGCGCTCGGCCTTCGGCACGATCCAGAACGACGATACCTGGGGCGGCGCGGGTCCGGCGTCGGACATTCCCGACGACATCTTCACGCTGGTGACGCTTCCCGACAAATTTCCGGGCCTCGCGCAACCCGGGATGATCCAGAGCTTCTACAGCTTCGATTTCGAGCGAATGGCCGACCTGATCGAGCAGGAATATCAGGTGTGCAGCAATCCCGCGACGGGATCCGCGCAGCCGGGCACCTGTCTCGCCAATTTCAACACCGACCGGCGTATCCGCGAAAAGACGCTGGCCCCCTATCTGCAGGTGGCAACGAAGTTCGACCTGTTCGAAAATCCGGCGCATTTCGTGGCAGGCATTCGCTACGAGACGACCGACGTCGCGTCGGCGGCGCTGGTGCCGGTGCCGGTCACCACGACCTGGGTGGGCGATAACGAACTCAACGTCGTCTTTTCGGGCGAGAGCGATTTCACCCGATTCAAGGGGTCGTACGACAACTGGCTGCCTGCATTCGACCTCGACATTTCGCCGCTTGAAAATGTCAAGCTGCGCGCCTCGTACAGCCACACGATTACGCGATCCGATTTTGCCAGCCTGCAGGGCGGGCGCACGATCGACACGCTGTTCCGCGTCGGTGGCGGCACGGGCGCGCAGGGCAACCCCGGTCTGATCCCCTTCAAGTCGAAGAATATCGACCTGTCGGCCGAATGGTATTACGCACCCGACAGCTATGTCTCGGCGGGCTATTTCCACAAGGATGTGAGCAATTTCATCTCCACGACGCGGATCGACTCCGAAGCTTTCGGGCTGACGACGCCGGTGAACGGGCCGCGCTGGAATGCCGCTGTGGCCGCGCTCGGGGCGAACGCCACCGTCGGTCAGATCCGGCAGTATATCATCACCAACTTCCCGGACACGGTCACCGGCAACATCATCAATGCCGCGCCGGGCGATCCGCTGGTCAATTTCGAGATCACGACGCCGGTCAACAGCGATCAGACGGCGGCGCTCAATGGCTGGGAGTTCGCGCTCCAGCACAGCTTCTGGGACACCGGCTTTGGCGTGATCCTCAACTATACGATCGTCAACGGCGACGCGACCTATGACAACAGCCAGCCGTCCTCGGTGGTTCAGTTCGCGCTGACGGGGCTCAGCGACAGCGCCAACGCCGTGGCCTATTATGACAAGAATGGCCTCCAGGCGCGTGTCGCATGGAACTGGCGCGACGAATTCCTGTCCGGAACGGGTCCCAATCCTTTCTATGTCGAGGAATATTGGCAGATCGATGCGAGCGCGAGCTATGAATTCATCCCGGGCTTCACGGCGTTCGTCGAGGCGATCAACCTGACCGGCGAGGGGCGCCGCGGGCACCTGCGCCACAAGAATAATGTCAGCTTCGTGCAACCGGGTTTCGCCCGCTATGCGGCGGGGGTCAGGTTCAGCTTCTAGGGCGGGTGGGCCGCCTCCGCCGGGTCGCCAGCGAAAGGGTCGTGCCTTCCCGGGGCGCGGCTCTTTTGCGTGACGAGCACGGTTTCACGGCCTAGGATCGACGATAATGAACAGCGCGATCGAGAGGGTTGTCATTGTGGGCGGCGGCACCGCCGGCTGGCTCGCGGCATCGCGTCTCGCAAATTCGCCGCGGGCGATTGCCGGCAAGCTGTCGGTCACGCTGATCGAGGCGCCCGACATCCCGACGATCGGCGTCGGCGAGGGAACCTGGCCGACGATGCGCGCGACGCTGGCGATAATCGGGATCGGCGAGGGCGAATTTCTGGCCGCCTGCGACGGATCGTTCAAGCAGGGGTCGCGGTTCGACCGCTGGGTCGATGGATCGGACGCCGACCGCTATCTCCATCCCTTCACTGCGCCGCCGGCCGCACCGACGGGCGAACTGCTCGCGGCATGGCAGGAACGGGCGGTCGATCAGTCCTTTGCCGCGGCGATGACGGCGCAGGCGCACGTCTGCGATCTAGACCTTGCGCCGCGGCAGCGCGCGATGCCCGATTATCAGGGTGCGGCCAATTATGCCTATCACCTCGATGCCGGAAAGTTCGCGGCGCTGCTCGCGTCGCACGCAGTCCGGCGGCTCGGCGTCAGGCATGTTCCGGACCATGTCGTCGCGGTCGCGCGCGACGACGTGGGCGGCATCGCCGCTGTGACGACGCGCCGGAATGGCGACATCGCGGGCGATCTGTTCATCGACTGCAGCGGCCATGCGTCGTTGCTGATCGGGGGACATCTGGGGGTCGAATGGATCGACCGCAGCGACACGCTGTTCAACGACCGCGCGTTCGCGGCGCAGGTGCCGGTCGCCCCGGGAAGCGCGATCGCGTCGCAGACGGTATCGACCGCGCATGCTGCGGGCTGGATCTGGGATATCGGCCTGCCCGGGCGCCGCGGCATCGGCTGCGTCTACGCCAGCCGTTTTATGGATGACGATAGCGCCGAGGCGACGCTGCGCGCCTATATCGCGCGCGTGCTGCCCGATGCGCCCGACGTTCCGGCGCGCCGCCTGAGCTTTCCGACCGGGCACCGCGCACGCTTCTGGGAAGGCAATTGCATCGCGATCGGGCTGTCGGCGGGTTTCATCGAGCCGCTCGAAGCCTCGGCGATCGTGATGATCGAATTGTCGCTCAATGCGCTGATCGACAATTTTCCGGCGAACCGCGAGGCGATGCCGATCCACGCGGACCGCTTCAACGACCTGTTCCGCTATCGCTGGGACCGCATCGTCGAGTTCCTGAAGCTCCATTACGTGCTGAGCCGCCGCGACGAACCCTATTGGCGGGCGCAGCGCGATGCGGCGCATATCCCGCCGCGGCTGGCCGAAATGCTCCGCCTGTGGCGCGACCAGCCGCCGTCGGCATGGGATTTCCCGCGCGTCGACGAAATATTCTCGGCCGAGAGCCACCAATATATCCTGTACGGCATGGGACATCGGGTTCCGCCGGGCCTCGCAGCGAGCGAGCGGGCGACGGGCCTGCTCGCCGAAAGCCGCCACCGCGCGCGGTCGCTTGCCGCAGCGCTACCCACCAATCGCGATTATCTCGATGCACTGCGGCCCGGCGTCGATGCCGTCGCGGTGCGACAGGAAGGAATTTGATGACCCGCCACGCCGCCCTCGACAGCAACACGCACCGCGACTTGCGCATCCGGATCGATGCGGGGGCCGAACTGGGCGACGACATCATGGCGACGCTGACCGTGCCGAGCGAGTTCCGCCGGGTGCAGGCGCATTTTCCGATCCTGTTCCGCCGCGAGACGGGGCGCGAGGAGTTCAATGCGCTGGCGGTGTTCGGCTTCCAGAGCGGCGAGAATCTGTTCCTCGACGGCGATCGCTGGGATGCGCGTTATCGTCCGCTGTCGGTGGCGATCCAGCCCTTCCTGATCGGGCGTCCGGCGAGCGGCGAGGGGCCGGGGCAGGTTCATGTCGACATGGATCATCCGCGCATCGCATCGGCGAGCGACGGCGTGCGGCTGTTCGATGTCGACGGAAACGCAACACCGTTGCTCGACGAGATCGCGGCGCGGCTCGGCGACCTCGACGAGGGCTATCGTGAGAGCAAGGCCTTCTACGACGCGCTGCTCGCCTATGACCTGCTCGAGCCCTTCAGTCTTGAGGTGACGCTCGACGACGGATCGCTCCATTCGCTCGTCGGTTTCCACATCATCGACGAGGCGAAGCTGCGCGCGCTCGATGGCGAAGCGCTGGGTGCGCTGCACGCGGCGGGGCATCTGATGCCGATGTTCATGGCGCTCGCGTCGCTGTCGCAGCTTTCGGTGCTCGTCGCGCGCAAGAACCGCAGGCTTGCCGGTGGCTGAAGAGGGGGGCGCCTTTACCGATCGCCTCGCACGGGTGCCCGAGCGCTCAAGGGATAAGGGGGCAGGGCTCGACGCGTTGCTGGAAGGCGCGCGCGAGCCCTTTGTCCTGCGCGGGCTCGTCGCCGACTGGCCGCTCGTCGAAGCGGGGAAACGCTCGGCGCGCGACGCGCGGCGCTATCTGCTGGATCATGCGCGCGATCGCCCGTTCAAGGTGTCGATCGGCCCGCCGGGGCACGACGGGCGCCTGTTCTACGATGCCGATATGGAGATGAATTTCCGCATCGGCACAGGCAAGCTCGCCGATATCTTCGGCGGCATCGACACGGCCGACGAGCGCGGCGAGAGCCGGACGGTCTATCTTGCCTCGATCGACATCCCGTCGCATTTCGACGGGCTCGATGCGGCGAACCCCGTCGATCTCGGCGACCGCGATCCCCTGAAAAGCATCTGGATCGGGACGCGGACAAAGATTGCCGCGCACAACGACTTCCCCGACAATCTGGCGTGCTGCGCCGTTGGGCGCCGCCGCTTCACGCTGTTTCCGCCGGGCGCGTTCCGCAATCTCTATCTGGGCCCGATCGACAATACGCCCGCGGGTCGCGTCGTCAGCATGGTCGATTTCGACGCGCCCGATCTCGCCGCGCACCCGCGCTTCGTCGATGCGATGGCCGAGGCGCTGACCGTCGAACTCGAACCCGGCGACGCGATCTTCATCCCGTCGATGTGGTGGCATCATGTCGAGGGGCTCGCCGACTTCAATATCCTCGTAAACTATTGGTGGCGGCGGACGCCAACGTGGCTCGGTCAGCCGCAGGCGGCGCTCAACCATGCGATCCTTGCGATCCGCGACCTGCCGCCGGACGACAAGGCGATCTGGCGCGAACAGTTCGACCATTATGTCTTCGACAACGACGCCAGCGTCACCGACCATATTCCCGAAACCGCGCGCAGCATCCTCGCGCCGCTCACGTCCGAGACGGCGGGGCGGCTGCGCGCCTTCCTGCTGAGGACTTTGAGCAAATGAACGACAGGAAACCGGTCCAGCGCATCGTCATCGCGGGCGGCGGCACCGCGGGCTGGATGATGGCGGCAGCGATTGCGCGAACGATGGGCAAAACCGTCGATCTGACGCTGGTCGAATCCGAACAGATCGGAACGATCGGGGTCGGCGAGTCCACCATCCCGCCCCTCGTCAATTTCAACCGCATCCTCGGAATTCCCGAACCCGAATTCATGCGCGCGACGCAGGCGACTTTCAAGCTCGGCATATTGTTCGACAACTGGAAGCATGACGGCGACAGCTATTTTCACAGCTTCGGCCTCAGCGGCAAGGATCACTGGTCGGCGGGCTTCCAGCATTTCTGGCTCAACGCGCGCGAGCGCGGGCACGAGCAGCCGTACAGCGATTATTGCCTCGAGCTGGTCGCGGGGATGCAGGGCAAGTTTGCGCATCTGCCCGAAGACCGGATGAACTACGCCTATCATGTCGATGCGACGCTGTACGGCCGCTATCTGCGAAAGCTGGCCGAGGCCGACGGCTGCGCGCGCGTCGAGGGCAAGATCGCGCGCGTTGAACTGAACGGGGAAAATGGCGATATCGCCGCGCTGCACCTCGACGGCGAGCGGCGGGTCGAGGGTGACATGTTCGTCGACTGCACGGGCTTCCGCGGACTGCTGATCGACGGCGCGCTGCATGCCGGGTTCGAGGACTGGGGCCACTGGCTGCCCAACGACAGCGCGATCGCGGTGCAGTCGAAGCATCTCGGGCCGCCGCAACCCTATACGCAGGCGATCGCGCACGACGCCGGCTGGCAATGGCGCATCCCGCTCCAGCATCGCATGGGCGCGGGCATCGTCTATTCGAGCGGTTATCTGTCGCGCGACGCCGCCTATGACCGGCTGATGGGCAGCGTCGGCGAGCCGCTGATCGAACCCTTCGATATCAAGTTCCGCGGCGGCAGGCGGCGCAAGCAATGGTTCCGCAACTGCGTCGCGGTCGGCCTTGCGGGCGGCTTCGTCGAGCCGCTCGAGGCTACGACGGTGCACCTCATCCAGCGTGCGGTGCTACGCTTCATTCGCCTGATGCCCAACGGGCGCGTCAGCGAGCGCGATGCGATGGAATTCAACGATCAGCAGCGGCTCGACATCGAACAGATCCGCGACTTCGTCGTGCTGCACTACAAGGCGACCAACCGCCGCGACAGCCCGTTCTGGCGCCATGTCGCGAACATGCCGATCCCCGATTCGCTGCAGCAGAAGATCGAGCTGTTCCGCGAGACCGGCCGCGTCTTCCGCAAATATGAGGAATTGTTCGCCGAGAACAGTTGGGTGCAGGTGATGATGGGGCAGGGGATCGAACCGCAGAGCTATCATCCGATCGCCGACAAGCTGCGCGACGACGAGGTCGAGCGATTGTTCCAGTCGATCCGCGACAATATCGCGCAGACGGTGGCGACGCTGCCCGAGCACCACGCCTATGTCGCGCGCTATTGCGGCGCCGGGGAGCCGAAGGCCGCCTGATGCGCTTCGCGGCGATCCTGATGCTGGCGGCCGCGCCGGCTGCCGCTGCGGCGCAGGAGCCGGCGGACGCGGGTTGGCGGCTCGTCTGGTCGGACGAGTTTGACGGAAGCGCGGTCGATCGCGGCAAATGGGATTTCGACGTCGATTGCTGGGGCGGCGGCAATAACGAGCGCCAATGCTACACCGACCGCGCCGCGAACACCGCGGTGGCCGACGGCAGACTGGTCATCACCGCGCGCAGGGAGGAGATGACGGGTCCCGCCTTTCCACTGTCGCAGCGTGGCGATCCCGAAAGGGCGAAAGTGCAGGCGACCAAGGCTTTCACTTCGGCACGGCTCGTCACGCGCGGCAAGGCGGCGTGGACCTATGGCAAGATCGAGGTGCGTGCGAAGCTGCCGCAGGGGCAGGGAACGTGGCCCGCGATCTGGATGCTGCCCGAGACCAATCGCTATGGCACCTGGGCGGCGTCGGGCGAGATCGACATATTGGAGGCGGTAAACCTCGGCGTGCGGTGCGATGAATGCGCCGGCGGGATCGAGAACCGCATTCTCGGTACGCTGCATTTCGGCGGACAATGGCCGGACAACAGGCACAAGGGCGACGAGGCCGCGCTTCCGGCACCGCTCGACGGCTTCCATGTCTTCGGCATTGTGTGGGAAAAGGGACGGATGGTCTGGACGCTCGACGGCAAGCCCTATGCGACGCGCATCGCGGGCGAATGGTCGACGAGCGGATCGAGCGATCCCGCAGCACCGTTCGACCGGCCCTTTCATCTGATCCTGAACCTCGCGGTCGGCGGCGGGCTCGCCGAGGGACGCGGACTCAAGGGAGTCGATGAAAGCGGCTATCCGAAAATTATGGAAATAGATTGGGTTCGCGTCTGGCAATGTGGGGACGATGGCGTTAGCGATTGTGGCAAGACGGGGGGCCAGAAGGAATAATGGGGCGTCGGCGACAGTCGGTTACGATCAAGCATGTTGCAGCCGACGCGGGCGTGTCGCTGCAAACGGTGAGCCGCGTTATCAATAACGAGCCCAATGTTCGTCCCGAAATGAAGGAACGCGTCCAGGCATCGATCGACAAGCTCGGTTACGTCCCTTCGATCGCGGCACAGCGGATGAGCGGGTCGCGCTCCTATCTGATCCTCGCGATCAACGACCGCGAGCGCACGATCGCCGACTGGCAGGGGCGGCAGGGGGTCGACTGGGTCGACCAGATGCTGCTCGGCGGGATGCTGAAATGCGCCGAATATGGCTACCGGATGATCTTCGAACTGGTCGACACGCACAATGACCATGTCGAGCGCGAGCTGCGCGCCGCGATCGCCGCGCTCCAGCCCGATGGCGTGATCCTGACTCCGCCGCATTCGGACAATCCGCTGATCGTCGGGCTGCTCGACCAGCAGAAGATCCCGTTCGCGCGCATCGGCTCGCGTGGCGGCGCGGCGGGGATCGCACTGACGATGGACGACGAAGGATCGGCGCGACGCGCGACGCGGCACCTGATCGACCTCGGCCACAAGCGCATCGGCTTTATCGCGGGCTCGCCCGAATATAGCCTCAGCCGCTGGCGTATCGACGGCTGGCGGGGCGAGATGACGGCCGAGGGGCTGCCGACCGATGGCCTGCTCGGCGAAGGCGATTTCACCTATGCATCGGGGGCTGCGGCGGCACGGCAGCTGCTCGATGGCGCGAATCCGCCGACCGCGATCATCGCGAGCAGCGACCAGATGGCGCTCGCAACGCTCGAGGTTGCGCGCGAAAAGGACCTCGACGTGCCCGGGCAATTGTCGATCGTCAGTTTCGACAATACGCCCGTCGTGCGCTTCACCCAGCCGGCGCTGACCGCGGTCGACCAGCCGGTCGCCGAAACCGCGTCGCGCGCGGTCGAACTGATCATCGCGGCGCAGCGCGGGGCGCCGCGTCCGGCCGAGCCGACGCGCGTGCAGGGCGGGCTCGTCCCCCGCGGATCGACCGCCGCGCCGGCCGTCGTTCATGGCTGAAGCGGGGGCGCCGCGCCGCCAGTCCCTCGGTTTTCTCTTTCTCTACGCGCTCGCTTCGGCGGGCGGCGCGATCGCCTATGTCCCTTTCCTGACGATCTGGCTGCCCGGCCGGATGACCGAGCTGGCCGGAACGGCCGATGTCCAAGCTTTGGGTTATACCACCTTCTTCGGGGCGATCGCCGCGAGCGTCGGCGGGATATGTTTCGGCTGGCTCAGCGACCGGACGCAGAGCCGTCGCGGCTGGGTGCTGACCGGGCTGGTGCTGACCATTTCGCTCCTCCTTCTCGTCCCGTTCGCGCAGGATGTGTGGACATTGGTGGGGATCATCATCGCGTGGCAGCTTACGCTCAACATGATGCTCGGTCCGCTCGCGGCCTGGGCGGGAGATCTTGTGCCTGACGAGCAGAAGGGATTGCTCGGCGGGCTGCTCGCCTTTTCGCCCGCGCTCGGCGGCTGGTCGGGCTGGCTCGTCACCTGGCCGGGGCTGGTGCCGGGCGATGGGCGGCTGCCGGTGATAGCGCTGCTCGTCGCGGGCGCGGTGCTGCCGGTTTTGCTGTTCGGCAGGCCGCGGCCGTTTCCCGAACTCGCCGCGCCGCCAGAGCATGTCGACGATGCGCCTTCGCGGCGCCCGACCGGGCCCGCGATACGAATGTGGCTCGCGCGCCTGCTCGTCCAGATCGCCGAGGCGGCGCTCTTCGCCTATCTCTATTTCTGGTTCCGCTCGATCGACCCCGGCATGCACGACAATGAGAAGGCCCGGATTTTCGGGCTTGCGCTGTCGCTCGCGATCCCGATCGCACTGGTCGGCGGTCGCTGGGCCGACCGCAACGACCGTCCCTTCCTGCCGCTTGTCGTCAGCGCTGCGGTGTCGGCGGCGGGGATGATCGGCATGGCCCTTGCCGTCGAAATCGACACGGCGAAGGCGAGCTATCTGGTTTTCGGCACTGCGACGACCGTCTTTCTCTCGCTCCATACCAGCCAGACGCTGCGCATCCTGCCGCGTTCGGACCGGCGCGGGCGCGATCTCGGCATTTTCAACCTCACCAACACCATGCCTTCGCTGATCATGCCCTGGCTGACGATTTCGCTGGTCCCGGGCTTCGGATTCGATGCGCTTTTCCTGTTGCTTGCCGGGCTGACCGCGATCGCCGTGCTGCTCCTCGCGACGATGCCGCGGCCGCGCTGAACCTGCCCGAACACAGTGCTTGATTTCGTTCGCACCCTATGCGACACCAAAATTGATAACGTTCACATAAATCGGGATGGGAGAGACGATGCGCCGACAGGCAATGGGTATCGCGACCGCGCTGCTTTTGGCGGGAACCGCAATGGCGGCGCCGCATGACGCGACGGTGCACCCCGATTTGTGGCCTGCGGCGAAAAGCCCGGCCGCCATCTCCGACGCCGGGACCGAAGCACGGATCGACGCGCTGATCGGGAAGATGACGATCGAGCAGAAGGTCGGCCAGCTCGTCCAGGCCGATATCAGCACGATCACGCCCAAGGATCTCGAAACCTATCCGCTGGGGTCGATCCTCGCGGGGGGCAACAGCGGGCCCAATGGCAATGAACGATCGAGTGCGGCCGACTGGGCGAAGCTGGTCGGCGAGTTCCGTGCGGTATCGCTGCGTCCGCAGGCGAACGGTGTCGCGATCCCGATCATCTTCGGCGTCGATGCCGTGCACGGACACAATAATATCCCTGGCGCGACGCTGTTTCCGCACAATATCGGCCTCGGCGCCGCGCGCGATCCGGAGCTGATCCGGCGCATCGGCGCCGTCACCGCTGCCGAAATCGCGGGCAGCGGGATCGAATGGACCTTCGCCCCGACGCTGGCGGTGCCGCAGGACCTGCGCTGGGGACGCAGCTACGAAGGCTATGCGTCCGACCCGCAGCTTGTCGCCGACTATGCGAAGGCGATGGTGCTGGGGCTGCAGGGGCCGCTCGTCGCAGGCAAGACCCTCGGCGCGAGCCACGTCGCCGCGACGGCCAAGCATTTCCTCGCCGATGGCGGCACGTTCGAGGGCAAGGACCAGGGCGATGCCAGGGTCGACGAAAGGGAACTGATCGCGAAGCATGCGATGGGCTACCCGGCCGCGATCGACGCCGGCGCGCTGACCGTGATGGCCAGCTTCTCGAGCTGGCAGGGCGTCAAGCACCACGGCAACAAGGGGCTGCTTACCGACGCCCTCAAGACGAAGATGGGCTTTGCGGGCTTCGTCGTCGGCGACTGGAACGGCCATGGGCAGGTTGCGGGATGCAGCGTCACCGATTGCGCCCAGTCGATCAACGCCGGGCTCGACATGTTCATGGCACCCGACAGCTGGAAGGGCCTATACGAAAGCACGCTGAGACATGCGAAGGACGGCACCATTCCGGCTGCACGTCTTGACGACGCGGTGCGGCGTATCCTGCGCGTGAAGTACAAGCTCGGTCTGTTCCCTGAAGGCCATGTCGATCGCAGCATGGTGAAAGCCGTCGGCACGCCCGAGCATCTGGCGGTGGCGCGCGAAGCGGTCGCCAAGTCGCTCGTTCTGCTGAAAAACAACGGCAGCGTCCTGCCGATCAAGGCCGGCGCGCGCGTGCTCGTCACCGGCCCCGCGGCCGACAGCATGGCGATCCAGTCGGGCGGCTGGACGATCAGCTGGCAGGGCACCGATGTCACCCACGCCGACTTCCCGAACGGCCAGACGATATGGGAGGCGCTCGACAGGTCGGTGCGCGACGCGGGCGGCGTCGCGACGCTGTCCGAAGGCGGCGCGTACAAGGAAAAGCCCGACGTCGCGATCGTCGTGTTCGGCGAGGCGCCCTATGCCGAATTCCAGGGCGACGTCGCGACGCTCGATTATCAGCCGACCGATGCGCGCGACCTCGCGACGCTCAGGAAGCTGAAGGCGGCCGGCATTCCTGTGGTGGCGCTGTTCCTGTCGGGGCGGCCGATGTTCACCAATCCCGAGATCAACGCAGCAGATGCGTTCGTCGCGGGCTGGCTGCCGGGCTCGCAGGGCGCCGGCGTCGCCGACGTGCTCGTCGCGGGCAAGGACGGCAAGACGCCGCGAGCCTTCACGGGCACGCTGCCCTTTGCATGGCCTTCCGACGCGCGTTCGCCCGTCGAGAAACCGCAGTTCGCCGTCGGCTATGGTCTCGGATATGGGAAGGCGACGACGGTACCGCAGCTGCCGGAAGCGCTGGGCGTCGATATTTCGGCGGCGCTGAACGTCGAGAATTTCTTCGCGGGCGGCCGTGCCCGCGCGCCGTGGGGGCTGACCGTGACCGACGCAGGCGGTGCGCGCCCGGTCGAATCGGCTCCGGTCTCGAGTCCGGGCGGGCTGCTCGCGGCGCGCTCGGTCGACGTGAAGGCGCAGGAGGACGGCAAGAGCTTCGTCTGGACCGGCCCGGCGTCCTTCCATCTCTCGGGCCCCTATGCCGACCTGACGCGTCAGCTCAACAACAGCTTCGCGCTCCGCGTCGAGTGGCGCGTCGACGCGACAGGAAACGGCCCGGTCCGGCTCGCGCTCGGCGGGCAGGCGTTCGACATTTCGGACCTCGTCAAGGCGGCGCCGAAGGGCGAGGTGACGTCGATGCGCATTCCGCTGCGCTGCTTCGCCGACGCGGGCGCGAACCTCCAGAAACTCGACTATGCGCTCAGCATTGCCGCAGACAGGGGTTTCGCCGCAACGCTCCTGAATACGAATGTGCAGGCGGTCGGCGATAATCTGCCTTGTCCGCCCAGGGCAAAGTGACGACAGGGAGTGACAGAGACAACATAAGGTCGGGGAGAGAGTTATGGCATTGGCGCCGAACGTCGCGACGGGTACGGGCCCGAATGCGACCGAACAGCCGGGCAAGGGCGGCGGCAGCACCCGGGTGGTGCTGATCCTCGCTTTCGCGGTGTTTTTTCTGCTGGGCGGGGTGACGAACATCAACGACCTGCTCGTCGGCAAGTTCAAGCCGATGTTCCACCTGACGCACGCCGAGGCCAACCTTGTGCAGATGGCGTTTTTCATTGCCTATGGCGCCTTTTCGATCCCCGCCGGGATCATCATGTCGAAGCTCGGCTATATTCGCACCTTCGTTCTCGGCTTCATCATCGTGGCGGCCGCCGCTTTCCTCTTCGTCCCGGCTTCGGCGGCGGCGTCCTACCCCGGATTCCTCGCCGCACTCTTTTGTATCGGCGCGGGGATCACGGTGCTGCAGGTCGCGATGAATCCGGTGATCACGACGCTCGGGCCGGTCGAAACCTCGCACAGCCGGCTGACCTTTGCGCAGGCGTTCAATTCGATCGGCGTGTTCCTGATGGTCTATGGCGGTGCGACCTTCCTGCTCGGCGATTCGCAGCCGATCGACGCCGAGACCGCGAGCGAAGCGCAAATTCAGGCCTATCGTGTCGCCGAGGGCGCCTCGATCGGCACCGCCTATATGTGGCTCGGGGTGCTGATGCTCGTGATTGCGGCGGTGTTCTGGATGTACCGCTCGACGCTCGACCACGCCAAGACCGATGATGTGAAGCTCGAGGGCACCTGGGGCCTCCTGACCCACAACCGCCGCGTCCAGTTCGGCGCGCTGTGCATCTTTGTGTATGTCGGCGCCGAAGTGGCGATCGGCTCGAACCTGATCGCCTATCTTGCCGAACCGAGCGTGATGGGGCTGGGACTCCAGGCGGCGGGCAAGCTGGTGGCGATGTACTGGCTGGGCGCGCTGGTCGGCCGGCTGCTCGGCGGCTTCATTCTTCGACTGGCGAAGCCGGGACGGGTGCTCGCGACCTTTGCGACCGGCGCGATCTCGCTGATCATCGTGTCGGCGGTGACCACGGGCGCGCTGTCGGGCTGGGCGCTGATTCTGGTCGGCTTCTGCAATTCGCTGATGTTTCCGACGATCTTCAGCCTCGCGACCGAAGGGCTGGGCGAACGGACACCGCAGGGGTCGGGAATCATGTGTACCGCGATCATCGGCGGGGCGATCGTGCCTTTTCTGTTCGGGACGGTGGCCGATCTCGGCGGCAATATCCGTCTCGCGCTGGCGGTCCCGCTGGTCTGCTATGCGATCATTGCCGGTTTCGGCTTGTGGGCGGCGCGTCGGGCGACCGCGTAACAGCCGGACGGTGGGCCCACGGGGCGGGTATCTGCGACCATCGCCGGTGTCGGCTATTGCGCATGGGGTTCCGCGATCTGCCGGAAAATCCGCGGGCGGCCGGCTCTGGTGCCTGGCCGCCCGCGGCTTCCGCCCCCTCGCGGGAATGTGAAGCCTATTCGGGATCGGCGATCCGGATGCAGTTTCGTCCGGCCGCTTTCGCCTTGTAGAGCGCTTCGTCGGCAGCCTTGAGCGCCGCGCGCGTGTCGCCATGGCCGAAGACGTCGGCGACGCCGCCCGAGAATGTGATCTGGCCGAAGGGCTCGTCGGTCTTCCGATTGATCAGCCGCCGGTCGGCCAGCGCCTCGCGCGCGTCGTCGAGCTTTTCGGCCGCCTGTGTCGGCGTCAGCCCGCGGAACAGCATGACGAACTCCTCGCCGCCGTGGCGCGCAACGTGGCAGTGGTCGTCAGAAATGCGCGCGAGTGTGTCGGCGATCGCCTTGATCACGCGGTCGCCCGCCTCGTGGCCATGGAGGTCGTTGACCTTCTTGAATTCGTCGATGTCGCAAAAGGCGATGCTCAAAGGTTCGACCGCTGCACGTGCTTCCTTATAGTGCCGGTCGAGCAGGGCTTCGAAGGCGCGGCGGTTCGGCAGGCCGGTCAGATAGTCGAGCTCGGCGTCGCGCTTGGCGCGATCGAGGCTGCGACGCAGCGCTTTCGCCTCGTCCTCGCTCTTGCGCATGTCATCCTCGGCCTTGCGCGTGCGTTCGAGCATGACCTTGGCGAGGTCGGCGAGGCTCGAGACGATGCGCCCCGTTTTCTCGAGCTGTTCGAGATCGACGACATGCTGCTCAAGCTCGGTTCCATAGTCGCTCGTGACCGACCGCGCTTCCCTGGTATTCGCCTGGAACGCCTCGATATTGGTTTCGAGCCGCGTCATCAGCCGGTCGATTTCGACGCGGTCGGGCTGGCCATTGTCCTGTTCGTCGAGTTCGTTGAGCCATTTCTGGCTGATGCCGTCGCCCGACTGCGCGCGCGCGACGATTTGCCGCGCGAGGCGCGGGTTGCGGCCCGAAAAGGCGGCATGCGCGAGCAGCAGGTTGGTCGGCGACACGTCGAGATCATTGTCGACGAGGAAGGAGGTGATCGACGCCGCGAGCTCGTAGCGCGCCTCGCGGGCCAGATTGCGCGAACCATCGCCGTCCGGCGGCGCATGGCTCGCATCGGGGGCATCGCCGCGTGCGTGGCGAAGCCCCAGCCAACCCAGGAGCCGCCCTACCGGCTCGTTCGATTGTGTCGCTTTGGTGGTCATGCGAGTTTTAACGAGCGGAGAAGCACGGGTTTAAGGCCGATTCACCCTGCGACCGTCCCGATTTTCGGACCGAATTGGACCGTTCCTGGCGGAGTCGGCGCAATCGACGCGCCAAAACAGCAGCTTAACCCGCCGGATCGCGTGAATGATTGCGCGAACGACCTGTTTTCTGGCACTGAGCGAGGCCATTATCGAAGGAGCGAGCTTTGCTGGGCTGGATTTTCTTCGCGCGCGATCTCGATCCCGCGTTGCCCGAGGTGCCCGAAATCCTGCGCTTTCAGGAGGCAGCCGCAGCGCGCGGGCTCGAACTCCATGTCCTCAAGCCGCACAATTTCGATATCGTCGCGGCGCCGGTCGACGGCTGGTCGGTTCACTATGAGGGGCATTCGCTCGAGCGCCCCGATTTCATCCTGTGCCGCACCGGGGCCGAAACCGATTATTTCACGCTTGCGGTGCTTCGCCATTTCGAACGCCGCGGCGTGCGGCTGATCAACGGTCCCGAGGCGATCGATCTCGTCGCCGACAAGCTTCACACGATGCAGCGGCTCGCACGCGCGGGCCTGCCGATCCCCGCGACGATCCTCGGCAAATTCCCGATCGGGGTCGATGTGGTCGAGGAAGAGCTGGGATTTCCCTTGATCGTCAAGACGTTGCGCGGAACGCGCGGCACCGGCGTGCTCAAATGCGAGGATCGCAGCCAGTTCGAGGATCTTGCCGGGCTGCTCGAAAGCGCCGACGCGAAGGCCGATTTCCTGTTCCAGCATTATGTGCGGTCGAGCCACGGTCGCGATGTGCGCGTCCTCGTGATCGGCGGGCGCGTGATCGCCGCGATGGAACGCCGTTCGCCCGCGGGCCATTTCAAGTCGAACGTCTCGCTCGGCGGCGTCGGCATCGCCTATACGCCCACCGGCGAGATGGCCGACCTCGCGGCGCGCGCGGCCGACACGCTGGGGCTGGAGGTTGCGGGGATCGACATATTGTTCGACGAGGAAGGATACCGGATCTGCGAGGCGAACAGCGCCCCGGGGTTCCAGGGCCTCGAACGCGCGTGTGCGATCGACGTGCCCCACGCGATCTTCGACTGGATCGAGGCGAGTCACGCCGCCGAGGGGCGCCCGATCAGGGCGGTGACCGGCGACGCGCTGATCGACCTCGTCTTCGGCGGGAGGCTCAGCCTGCGCGCGATCGGCGACCGGCTGGAGGAGCCGCGCGCCTTTGCCCGCGCGGTCGGTGTCCGGCTGGTCGGGGCAGGGCTCGGATCGGTCGTGTCGTCGCTGGTGCCGGGGCGACGGGCGGCGCCGCACAGTCCGGTGGCACGGCGGCTCGAGGCCTTGCGCGCCGATGCGCGCGGCGTGCCGATGGGCGTCGACAGCGATATCGACCAGGAACAGACGCTGCTGACTGTCCTCGGCGTTTCGATCTGGGCCGCGGTGCTGCCCTGGCTGGCGGGCGGCGAGCCGATATTCGCGGGTGCGCTGTCGCTGATCGCGCTCGGTTTCCCGGCCGCCTTCCTCTTCACGCGCAGGACCGGCAAGGCGTCGCGGAGGAAAGCAACGCAATGACGATCTTCGACGGGCTGACGCTCTGGGCGTTGCTGCCCTTCATCATTGTCGGCTTTGCCGCGCAGCTGATCGACAGTGCGCTCGGCATGGCGTTCGGTGTTATCGGCACCGCGCTGCTGCTTGTGCTGGGGTTGCCGCCGGTCTCTGCCTCGGCGGCCGTGCATGTTGCCGAAAGCTTTACCGGCGGCGTATCGGGGCTGAGCCATGCGATGCAGCGCAATGTCGACTGGCGGCTCTTCCGCCGGCTGGTCGTTCCCGGCATCGTCGGCGGTTTGATCGGCGTGTGGCTGCTCACCAATATCGACAACAGCATCGCGCGGCCGGTGGTCCTTGCTTACCTCGGCGCGGTCGGCATCTACCTGCTCTGGCGAGGCGCGCGGCGCCCGCAAACCTATCGCAGCCTGAAACTCGTCGGGCCGCTCGGGCTGGTCGGCGGGATCGCCGACGGGTCGGGCGGGGGCGGCTGGGGGCCGATCGTCAGCGCAAACCTGCTTGCGCAGGGCGCCGAACCGCGCACGGTGATCGGGACGGTCAACGCATCCGAATTTTTCGTGACGGTCACGATCGCCGCGGGGTTCATCGGCGCAATGGGCTGGCAAAGCTTCAGCACGGCGGCGATCGGCCTCCTGATCGGCGGCGTGATTGCCGCACCGATCGGCGCTTGGCTGGTTCGCCGCCTGCGTGCCGACTGGCTTGTCGGCGCAGCGGGCGTGCTTCTCCTCGTTGCAAGCGCCTATGGCTTCATCGCGCTGATGTTCGCGCCCGTTCCCGCCTTTCGCGGCTTCTAGACGCAGCGCATCGCGAAGGCCCAGAACAGCGCCTTCTGCCTGTATTCGCTCGTCAGGTCGGCGCTGCCCTGGTGGCCGCTGTCCATGTCGGTCATCAGCATCGCGGGATTGCCGCCCGTCGAGCGGCGACGGACCTCGGCGACGAGTTTGGCCGGTTCCCAGTAAGCGACGCGATCGTCCTTGAGTCCTGCGGTGCACAGCAGCGGCGGATAGGCAGCCGCCCGTACATTCTCATAAGGCGAGATCGAGGCGATATAGTCATACGCCTCGGGGTCGGCGAGCGGATCGCCCCAGTCGGGGCGGAACAACGGCACGAGCGGGTGCGCGGCGTCGCTCATCGTGTTGAGCATGTCGACGAAGGGGACCTGCGCGATCACGCCGGCCCATGTCGACGGGGCGATGTTCATGCTCGCACCCACCAGAAGCCCGCCCGCCGAGAGGCCATAGGCGACGGCCTTGCCCTTGGCGGAATAGCCCTTCGTCGCGAGATATTCGGCGCAGGCGATGAAGTCGGTGAAGCTGTTGCGCTTGGTAAACCTGCGCCCGCCGAGGAACCATTGACGCCCCTTTTCGGACCCGCCGCGCACATGCGCGATCGCATAGCGCCAGCCGCGATCGACGAGCGCGAGTGCGGGGATCGAGAATTCGGGGTCGCTCGGCACGCCATAGGAGCCATAGCCATATTGGAGCAGCGGGGCCTTGCCATCCTTCGGCATGCCGCGGCGCGAGAGAAGCGTGATGGGCACCATTTCGCCGTCGGGTGCGGGGGCGAACAGTCGTTCGACCTCATAATCGTCGGGATTGAAGTTCGCGACCTGTTGACGCTGGACGACGGTCTGCCTGCCGCTTGCAAGGTCGACGGCGATCCAGCGGCGCGGCGATTTGGGCGACTGGTGGGCGATCATCACCGAGGATGCGCCATAGGCCTGTCCGGCCGGCAACTCGATCGCATAAGCGGGGTCGTCGAAGGCGACCGTTCGCTCGGTCCCGTCGGGGCGCAGGATGACAAGCCGATGGAGGCCGTCGACGCGTTCGAGCCGTACCAGCGCCGTGCCAAAGGGCAGGACCTGGAGGATCGGCGTTCCCGCGCGATGCGGGACCAGTGTGCCGAGAGAACGGAAATCTTCCGGATCGAGGCGCAGGATCTGCATGTCGAACGCGTCGTCGGCGTCGGTGAGCGCGATCAGTCTGCCGTTCCATTCGTCGATTTCGTAAAGCACTCCGGTCTTCCGTGGCCAGACGACGACGGGCGCGCCCGTTTCGTCGGCTGCGGGCACGAGCCGCACCTCCGCGACTTCGGGGCCCGCGAGCGTGAGCGCGACAAAGCCGTCGGCCGCCGTGCGCCTGACCGACATGAAGATCGCAGGGTCCTTTTCCTCATAGACGAGGTCGGTGACCTTGCCGTCGACCGAGGTGCGATAGAGCCGCGTCGGCCGATTATGTGCGTCGCGCCAGATCCAGAACAGCCAGCGCGAAGAGGGCGCGAAGGCGAGCGCGCCGTAGCCATAGGCGTCCCTGGCGACGACTGTGCGGACTTCACCGCTGGCATTGTCGCGGATACAGATGCGATGGCGGTCATTGCCGATGATATCCTCGGCCCATGCGAAATAGCGGTGGTCGGGGCTTGGCTGGTGGTCGGTGCTGCGGAAATAGGGTTGGCCTTTTGCGCGCGCGCCTTCGTCGATGAGCAGTTCGGGCTTGTCGCCCTTCCCTTGACGGCTGTAGCGGGGATGCGTCCCGCCATCGGGGATCGCTGACGAATAGATCCAGCCGTCCTTTTCGAGCGCCGGCGCCGTGTCCGCGCCAGTGCTGCGCGCGAGCATGGCGCGGAGGAGCTCCGCCTGCATCGCCCCGGTCGGCTTCAGCATCGCGTCGGCATAGGCATTTTCGTCGGCCAGCATCTTCGCTACCGGGGCAGGCAGATTGGCCCGGTTGCGTTCGCCGCTCGCCGGAACGAACTTCATCCAGCTATAGGCATCGTCGCGCATGCGGCCCAGTTGCTCTATCGCATGCGGGACGCGCGGGGGGCGCGGCGGTGCGATCTTCGGCCAGCGTGAGCTGCCCTCCGTCGGGCTGAAGGCCCGCGCGCCGCGGCCGCCCAGCATGAGGGCTGCCATCGCGGCGCTGCCCAGAAACGCTCTTCGCCCCTTGTTTTCGATGCTGTGCATGCGCCCCTCTTTCGACCGATCGGGATGTCGGATCCAGTCTATGGCGAGCCTTTTGGCTTACTGCGCCGATCAGGCCGCGCAATCAATCGATCGGGCAAAATGGTCGCAAGCCCCAACGAAACCACGGTTTCTTGCAGGAGGGGGCTGGCCCGATCCGGCTGGATTATGGCCCGACCATCGCCGTCACGCCAATTTCGCGTGATAGCTTGAGAATCGGATTTTCCTGCCAACAGGCCATATAAAAGGGAGGCAAAAATGGGGTTTGCATCGATCCGCAGGGTCGCCGTGTGCGGCATCTCGATCATGACGCTGGGGTCGGCATCGGGTGCGCTGGCGCAGGAGACCGATGACAGCGAGATCGTCGTCACCGCCGCCAAGCGCGAGCAATCGGTCCGCGATGTCAGCGGGTCGGTCAGCGCGGTCAGCGAGGCGACGCTGCAGAAACTCAACGCCCAGAGCCTCTCGGACTATATCACGCGCGTCCCCGGCGTTGTGTTCAACGACTATCAGCCCGGCGTCTCCGAGGTCGTCATTCGCGGCGTCGCCTCCTCGACCTATCACGAAGCCAATCAGGCGACGACGGGCTATTATCTCAACGAGGTTCCGCTGATCGAGCCCGGCTTCCCGCTCGTCATCCCCGACGTCGACAGCTTCGACGTTGCCCGGGTCGAGGTGCTGCGCGGGCCGCAGGGCACGCTCTTCGGCTCCTCGTCGCTCGGCGGCGCGATCAACTATGTGGTGAACGAGGCCGACCCCGCCCGGTTCGATGCCGGGTTCGAGGGGAATATCGCAACAACGAAGCGCGCCGGCGAGGCCAGTTACGCGGTAAAGGGCATGATCAACCTGCCGATCGCCACCGACAAGCTCGCCGTCCGCCTCGTCGCGCTCCAGCGTTACGACGCCGGCTACCTCGACAACACGCTGCTGGGCGAAAGGGGCAGCAACGACCTGCGCGTACGCGGCCTGCGCGGTTCGATCGTCTTCACGCCGACCGAGACGACGCGTATCTCGGCGCTCAGCATGTACCAGGAATATGATCTCGACGATCAGACCTATGTGCTGTTCGGCCCGCCGAAAACCTTCGAGCGCGCGACGAACGTCGCCGAATTTCAGGACACAAGCTTCATGATGCACAGCCTGCGGTTCGAACAGGACCTGGGCTTTGCCACGCTGACCGCGGTCGGCTCCTATACCGAGAAGAAAGCGGACCTGGCGTTCGACAATTCGATCTTCGGCGGCAATGATCCGCGGACCGATACCCCCGAACTGGCGAGCAGCCGTGGCAAGTCGAAGACCGAATATGGCGAACTGCGCCTTGCTTCGCCCGATGGCGGGCGTTTCCGCTGGCTGATCGGCGCCAATTATACGCGTCTGCGCTCGAACAACACCGACGGCAATTATATCGAAGGCATCGCCGATTATATCGACGCCAAGCCCGGCGAATTCGGCGGGCGGCCGGGCAGCGAACTCGCTCCCGACGATCTCGCCTCGCGGACGATCAGCAGCAACCGCGTGACCGAGAAGGCGGTCTTCGGCGAAGCCTCGTTCGACATCGTCGATACACTGACGCTGACGCTCGGCGGTCGTCTGTTCGAATATCGCACGCGCCCGCGCCTGCAATATCTGCCGAACGCCGATCTGATCCCGCCGTTCGATTATGAGCCGGCGACCGCGAAGGATTCGGATTTCGTTCCAAAAGCGTCGCTGACCTGGAAGCCGTCCGGGAACTTCATGGTCTATGGCCTCTATTCCGAAGGGTTCCGCATCGGCGGCATCAACGTCTATTCGCTTTCAACGGTCGGACTGCCGTTGACCTTCGAAAGCGACACGACGAAGAACTACGAGATCGGCACGCGTTTCGACCTGATCGACCGCACGCTGAGCGTCGATGTCACCGCTTATCACATCGACTGGGGCAACATCCAGGCGCGCCTGTTCACTCCGGGCGACTTCCGGGCCTACACCGTCAATGGCGGCGGCGCGGACATCGACGGCGTCGAAATCAGCCTGAACCTGCGCCCGACGCGCAACCTGACCTTTACGTCGAATATTGCCTATAATGATGCGCGGCTTTCCGAACTGTTGCCCGACAGCTTCGCGCCCGGCGGCGGCTATGCGAAGGGAACGCGGCTGCCCGGCGCATCGGAATGGACCTTGTCGAACTCGCTGGACCTGAGTTTCCCCGATGCGAAACTGAAGCCGCGCTTCGGCATCGCGCACCGCTATCTGTCGAGCGCGCCGGTCGATTTTGCGGGATCGCTCGAAAAAGGCGATTTCCACCTCGTCGACCTCAATGCGTCGGTGACTGTGAACGACCGGATCGAGCTCGGACTGTTCGCGAAGAATCTGTTCAACCAATATGGCGTGCTGAACGCACCCTTTGCCTTCGCCGGCTCGGTGGCGCGGCCGCGGACGATCGGCGCGACCGTGCGCTTCAGCCTGAATTGAGGACAGGGAAGGGGCCGCCCCGCTCGATGAGCGGGGCGGCCCCTTGTCGTTTCAGAAACCCGAGAGGAAGGCCGCGACATTCTTCCCGAGATCGCCGACGGCGTAGCCGCCCTCCATCACGATCAGCGTCGGGATGCCGAGCGATGAAATCCGACCCGCCAGTTCGACATAGTCCGGGCGTTCGAGCGCGAAGCTCGAAATAGGGTCGCTGCTGTGCGTATCGGCGCCGAACGACAGGACAAGGAATTTCGCGCCCCAATCCGAAATCGCGGCGAGCGCCGTGTCGAGCGCGGGAGCATAGGCCGGGCCATCGGTGCCACGGGGGAGGGGCAGGTTGAGCGTCGTGCCTTCGCCTGCGCCTTCGCCCTTCTCGTCGGCATGGCCCCAGTAGAAGGGATAGTCGGTGCGCGGGTCGGCGTGGATCGAGGCGAAGAAGATGGCGGGATCCTCGTAGAAAATGTCCTGCGTCCCGTTGCCGTGATGATAGTCGATATCGAGCACCGCGACCGGCCCGAGGCCGCGGGTCTGCGCTGCGCGCGCCGCGATCGCGGCGTTGTTGAGGTAGCAATAGCCGCCCATATAGTCGCGCCCGGCGTGGTGGCCCGGCGGGCGACAGAGCGCGAAGGCATGGGCCTCGCCGCTCGCCGCCAGATCGTCGAGCGCCGACAGGGCGCATTGCGCCGACCAATAGGCCGATTGCCACGTGCCCGCCGCGATCGGCGTCCCGGCATCGTAGCTGTAGGCGCCGAGATCAGCGTCGATGCGGCCGAAGCTCAGCGGCCGACGCCGCCTGACCGGAAAGGTATAGCCGATCGCATCGCCGCTGCGCCCGGCAGTGATCCAGTCGCGATGCGCGCGTTCGAGGAAGGCGAGATAGTCGGCGTCATGAACGGCGAGCAACGGCGCCATTCCGAAGTCGCGGACGGGCTGCCAGCCGGTGAGTGTCTCGACGATCGATCGCGGGCGCTCGATATTTTCGGCATAGGGCACCCAATCGCCATTGTGCAGTTCGCGCGAGGGGGCGTGAGCCGTCTGCCGGTCGTCGAAGAAATACTTCACTTGCCGACCTGTCCTTTCATCCATTGCGCGAGCGTTCGGTCAGTGTGCCCGGCGACGATCTCCGCAAAACCCTGCCGGCTTTCGTCCTGTCCGAGCTTGAAGCTGTGTTCGGCCGAACGGACATGCGCGCGGAAGGCGATGATCTGACCGAGCATGTTTTCATAGCGTGCGCCGAGGCTCGCTGTCGACCAGGTGCCGTCTTCCATCTTTTCGACGAGCCGTTCGATAGCGTTCTTCGTTTCGCCTTCGACGAACTCGATTTCGATCCTGAAGCGCAGAACCGCATAGTTCCACGTCGGCGCCCAATCTGGTTTCGACAGCAAGGCTGTCGGGATATAGGCCTCGGGGCCGGTGAAGAGCACCAGTCCGTGCGGATCGGCGCGGAAGTCGGCGACGAGCGGGTTGCGCAGCGCGCAATGGCCGAACAGCGAAACGACTGCGCCGCGCGCGTCGGTTTCGGCGATCAGCGGCAGCGGGCTGGCATGGAAATCGCGCGAGATCAGCCATGCCAGCGGATATTCGGCGATCAGACGCGCTATGTCGGCGGCGCCCTGCGGGTCGTAGAGGCTGGTCATGTCTTGACGATATCACGGATCCAAGCCGCCTGCTCGTCGAGCGCGCGGCCGGCGAGCGGAGCGATCGAGACCGCTTCGAGGAAACTGTGGGTCGCACCCTTGTAGGTAACTGCGCGCGTCGGCACCCCGGCCTCTTCGAGTTTGTTCGCGCATTCATGGTTGCAATCGGCCAATATGTCGCACTCGGCGATCGCGAGGAAGGCGGGTGGCAATCCGGTCAGGTCGGCGCGCAGCGGCGCGACGAGCGGATCGGCGAACTGCTCGGTGCCGTCGACATAGGAGGCCCAGAAGGCATCCATTTCGTCGGATTCGAGCGAGTAGTCGCCCGCGCCGAAGCGCGCATAGCTCGCCGTGCGCTCGGGCGCGAAAGCTCCGTAGTTGAGCAGCATTGCAGTCGGCAGCGGCCGCCCGCGCTGGCGCTGCAACAGGCAGGTCGCGACCGACAGGTTGGCTCCCGCGGAATCGCCGCCGATCAGCACGCGGCGGGCGTCGAGGTTCAGCGCGTCGGCTTGCGCTCCGATCCAGTCGAGCGCCGCGGCGCACTCCTCGAGCGCGACCGGGAACTTGCTTTCGGGCGACAGGCTGTAGTCGATGCCGAGCACCGCTATCTGCGCGCGCGCGGCATATTCGCGCATCAGCCGGTCGTGCGTGTCGATGCTGAACAGCGTCCAGCCGCCGCCGTGAACATAGAGCATCACGGGCAGCTTCGCATCGGCGATCGGACGATGCAGCCGCAGTCGGACACCGCCCATGTCCATTTCGCGGCTCTCCGCCATTATCGGGCCACCTTCGCGCCACGGCTTCCGCACGCGCTCGGCGACCCGCCGACGCATCGCCATGCTCGCCCCGGCCGGTGCGGCATGCTCGACATAGGCGGCATTGATGGCGTCGACGAAACGGCGGATATCGGGGTCGGCCATGTCGTTCTGCATGGCGCTCAAGCCCTTTGACATATCTGGCATATCCTTCGCGAAACGATCCTTGCTCGCCTGATAGCTTTTACACAGGTGCACCTATCGCCCGAACGGGCCAATCACCGCACCGGACAGGCCAGTGAGCGCATCGCCGCTGGTCAGCCGGGTTCATGGCCTGTATCGATTGATATTCCAGAACTCGCGAGGATCGGGCCATGAAGCACAGCGTCGACGTTCTGACGAACGACCGCCCGGTCATGGCGCTGCAGGATGAATATCCGGCGGGCTTCATCGACCCGATGCACAGCCACGACCATATCCAGATTCTCTATGCCTCGGCGGGCGTGATGTCGGTGCGCACGCCCGAGACGAGCTTCGTGATCCCGCCGCAGCGCGCCGTGTGGCTTCCCGCGGGCACGCGGCACGAGGTCGCGTGCCGCGGGCCGGTGTCGCTCCGCACGCTCTATCTGCCGTGCGCGGGGCACGAGCATGAGAAGGAATGCCGCGTTTTCGAGGTCTCGAACCTCGTCAAATCGCTGATCCTCGAGGTCGTCGATTTTCCCGCGCTCTACGATGTCGACGGGCGCGAGGGACGGATCATCGCGCTGCTGCTCGACGAGATCGGGCGGATGCCCGACGCGCCCTATCAGGTGTCGATGCCGTCGAACCCGCGGCTGCTGCGCGTGTGCAACGCGATCATCGCCGACCCGTCCGACCCGCGCGACATCGACGACTGGGCGGCGCTCGCGGCGATGGGACGGCGCACCTTCACGCGCAGCTTCAAGCAGGAAACCGGGATGGGGCTTGCGGTGTGGCGCCAGCAGGTGCGGTTGATGGAGGCGTTGTCGTTGCTTGCCGCGGGCGCCTCGATCACGCAGGTGACCTATGATGTCGGCTATGACAGCCCCAGCGGTTTCGCCGCGATGTTCCGCCGCGCCTTCGGCGTCCCGCCGAGCCAGTATCTGAAGCACTGACCCGGCGGGAGTGTGCTGCCTCAGCCGGCGCGGGTCCAGATCTTGGTGCGGCAGAAAAAGGCGACGCATCCCTTGAGTTCGAGCTTGCCGTTCGGAAGCAGCTTGAGCTGCCCCTTCGCCGCGCCGTCGCCCGATTCAGGGTCATAGACGGGGCCACCCTTCCATTCGGTCGGGCCGCCGGTGAAGCCGTTGAGTACGACAAGACCCCTGAGCTTGCGCTGGCGCAGTTTCGGGTCGGAATTGCGCTCGTCGCGCAGGTCGGGATTGGCACGCAGCCGCCTGGCGTCGACGACCTTGCCGCAGAGCGCCTTGCCGCAGCGGTAGATCTCGACGCGCCCGCCTTCGCTGCCCGTCGCCCAGACGCCGGTGATGTCGGCGGCGGCGGCAGGTGTCGCGATCATCGCTGCGGCAAGAAGGAACAGCTTCCGCATCATGCGGCCAGCTCCTTCACCTTGCCGCCTTCGAGCAGGCGGAGCGCCTCTTCGAGCAGCGACCGGTCGTCGAGTTCCCACGGGTGGAAGCCCGGCTTCATATAGGTGAAGACGCCGAGCAGCAGCGCGCGCATCAGCCCGTCGCGACCATAGAGCCATGCCAGCAAGCCTTTCCACGTCTTCCAGTCGTTGCGACCGTCCTGTGCGAGCAGGTCGCCGGTGTTGCGGAAGATAACATAGTGGAAGCGCATCGTCGTCACGCACATCACGGTGCTGCGTTTCAGCCAGCGGCGCAGCGGGGTCATGTTCCGCGCGGCGTGGAGATAGGTGTCGAAGGCGACGGCCTTGTGCTCGATCTCCTCGATGGCGTGCCAGCGCCACAGCTGCCGCGCCTCGTCGGCCGCACCGCCGAGATGCGCGGGATTGGCGAGCGCGTCATGCGCGAGCGTCGCGGTGAAATGTTCGAGCGCGCAGGTCGCGGCGAGCTGCTGGATCGGCGAACGCCGCCTCACCCAGGCGATCGTCCGGCGCGCGCGGTCCTCGGCCGGGGCGATGTCGAAGCCGGCGTCCTCGGCCTGGCGGTTGAACACGACATGTTCGCGCGTGTGCATCGATTCCTGATAGAGGAAATCGTCGATCTGGCCGCGCAGCGGCTGCGGCGTGCCCTCGCGATAATGGCGCACCGCCGTCATGAAGAATTTCTCGCCGACGGGGAAGGTCGAGGAGAGGGCGTTGAAAAAGGCAGTGCGGCCGGGATCGTCGCTGTGCCACCAGCGCGGCGGCGGGTTTTCTCGGCCGAATTTGAGGTCGCGTTTCTCGATCCGGATATCGGCGGGGGTGTGGAGGGGAGCGGGCATCGTGCAACCTTTCTGCGATCAAAGTTACATTAACATCAATGTATATATCACGCGACGAGGGATGTCGCAAGAGTGGACGATGAGGGTGACAATCCGCCGCTTTCCGTTAAGGCTTTCGCCGAGAAAGCGGTCGCGGGGCGCGACGGCTGCAAGGGATGGACCATGTACAAGCAAGCGCGGCCGCACCAGAAACGGCGCAAACGTTCGGGCGCGGAGGTTCGCGAGGAAGGGCTGGCGGCAGCCCGCGGCCTGCTTCTCGCCCGCGGTCCTGCCGCGGTGACGCTTGCCGGTGTCGGGCACGAAATCGGCATGTCGCATGCCAATGTCCTGCATCACTTCGGGTCGGCGGCCGGGCTGCAATCGGCGCTGATGGAATCGATGGTGCGCGACCTGACCGATGCGCTCGGCAATGTCGTCGAACTGATGAAGACCGACAGCGCGGCACCGCGTGCGGTAGCCGACCGCGTGTTCGATGCGTTCGACAAGGGCGGGGCGGGACCGCTCGCGGCATGGATCATCCTGTCGGGCGATGTCGAGCATCTCGAACCCGTGCGCGCCGCGGTGCGTGCGCTGGTCGATGCGATCGTCGGCCAGTCGACCGACGAGGCCGCGCCCGACCGCGTGCGCGCGGCGGTGCTGATGATGGCGGTCAGCGCGTTCGGCGACGCGGTGATCGGCCCGCATGTCCGCTCGATGCTCGACCAGCCTGACGATGCCATGCGCGACCTTGTCGCGCGCATCCTGCCGCTGTTCCTGATCCCGAGCGGTATCCCGCCGGCAGCATCCTGAGCCCGCCCCCTATTCGCTGCCCGACAGCAGGATTTCCTCGTCGGTTGCGGATACGCGGCGTGCGATGCCGTTGAGCTCCATCGCCTTCACGAATCCCTCGACATCGCCTGCCTCGAAGACGCCGACGACCTCCTTTTGCGGGATCTGGCCGTCCTTGAAGACAAGCTTGCGCGTCGAATAGCGATTCATCTCGGCAACGGCTTCGGACAGCGGGTCGTTCATGAAGATCAGGCGCCCCTCGGTCCAGCTGGTTTCCTTGGCGACGTCGACGCGGCGGAGCGTCCAGTTGTGATCGGCGCCGATGACGAGCTGGCCGCCGGGTGCCATGTCGGTGCCGCTGCCCGATCCCGACCCGGTCTCCTCGACCCGGACCTTTCCTTCGGCGAGCGTGACGATCATGTTGCCATGCTCGAAACTGACCTCGAAGGCGGTGCCGATCGCGCGTACGCTCTTGCCGCCCGCGTTGACGATGAAGGGGCGCGACGGATCCGCGGCGACGCGGAAGAAGGCGCGGCCGCCGACGAGGTCGACCCTGCGTTCGCTGGAGGTCTCGCGTAGCCGCATCTCGGTTTCGGCGTCGAGCGTGACCACCGAGCCCTCGGGCAGGGTCACGGTTGTCGTCTGCCCGGCGCCCGTACGGAAGCGCTGGTCTTGCGCCGGGCCGCCCGGCATGCCGTCCTGGTAGACGGTCCAGCTGACTGTGAAGACGAGCAGCAGCGATGCCGCCAGCGCCAGATAGCGGCGCCAGCGCGAGCGGCCGCCGTCATTTGCGGCATCCTGTTCGGGCGCGGTCAGCATTTCGGGCTCTTGCGGGATCGTGCCCGCGATCATCCACGCCCGTTCGACCAGCCGATAGGCGTCACGATGCGAGTCCGACTGATCGAGCCACTCGTGAAAGCGATGCTCGTCGTCGAGCGTCATGTCGCCCGATCGCTCGAGGTTGAACCACTGCGCCGCCTCGGAGCGGAGCGCGGCGCGCTTCAGCATCTCTTCGCCGCTCACAGGTCCGACTCCATTTCCTGGACGATCCGCACGAGCGCGCGGTGCATCAGTTCCTTGACCGCCTCCTTCGAAATCCCCATCCGCTGCGCGATCGCCTGATAGGTCAGATTTTCGAACCGATGATATTGAAAGGCCTCGCGCGCGCGCGGCGGCAGGTTCTGGATCGCTTCGAGTACCCGGCGATATTCCTGCTGCCCGATGACGATGCGTTCGGGCGACCGCTGTTCGGCGAGCTCGATCCCGTCCTCCAGCTCGTCGTGCAACATCGCGCCGCGCGCCTTCTGCCGGCGATGGCGGCTGATAAGCGCATTGCGTGCGGCCGTGAACAGATAGCGTTCGACATTGTCGATCGGCGCACTGAGCTGCGCCGACTGCAGGCGCAGGAATACTTCCTGGATGAGGTCGTCGACGTCGGCGTCGTCGGCACGACGTCGGAAATAGCGCCGAAGCCCCGGCCCATAGGCCGTCATCCATGCGGCAAGATCGCGATCCGGATGCGGGACCGCCATCGTCAGTAAAGGCCCCGACAAAGCAGGCCCCGATGAAACAGGCATTGCGAGATGCTCCCAGCCCTATGCGTCATCCCGGCATCATTCCCAAATCGGTCATTGCGGCCCCATTCTGCGTTGGAGTTAACAGCATAGACGCAGCGGAGGCGCAAAGGGGGGGATCGAAATTCGCGCGGCGCCGCAATTTTTCCTAACGACCCGTTCACTGCCGTAGCTATTAACATTGTTGAAAATTTTATTCGAGCATCCCCCCGGTCGGGGAAACGCTGCGTCTATTCCTGTGGCGTCGCATCGAACGCCGGGAAAAGCGGGACATGAATTCCGCACGACAGGGATGAGGGAGAGGGGACATGCGCTTTGGTGCGTGCAATTTGCGCAAGATTTTTTTGAGCGGCGCCGCAGTAGGGTGCCTCGCGCTTTCGGGCACTCCCGCGTCGGCGCGCGATCAGGTGACGAGCTATCGCATTCCCGCACAGTCGCTCGACCGCGCATTGCGCGACTTCGGTATTCAGAGCGGCGCAACGATCCTCGTCGATGCGTCGATCGTCAACGGCAAGCGCTCCGCGGGGCACAGCAAGCGATCCGATCCCGAAACCGCGCTGCGCACGCTCCTGCTCGGCACCGGGCTCAGCTATCGGCGCGACGGCAATGTCTTTGTGGTGACACGGGAGGGAAACGGAAGTCCGGCCGCCGCCGGTGACGCGATCGAGGATGATTCCGAGATCGTCGTGACCGCGCAGAAGCGCGAGGAGAAGATCAGCGACGTGCCGATCGCGATCAGCGCGTTCACGCCGAAAGCGCTCGACGACCGCAAGATCGAAAGCGGCGCCGAACTGGTCCGCGCGGTGCCGAACGTCAATTTCTCCAAAAGCAATTTCAGCGGCTATGACTTCACGATCCGCGGCATCGGGACCAAGGCGGTGTCGGCGTCGACCGACCCCGCGGTGGCGGTCAGCTTCAACAATACGCCGCTTATCCGCAATCGCCTGTTCGAATCCGAGTTTTTCGACCTCGAGCGCGTCGAGGTGCTGCGCGGGCCGCAAGGGACGCTCTATGGACGCAACGCCACGGGCGGCGTCGTCAACATCATTCCGGCGCTTCCCGAATATGATTTCCAGGGCGAGGTGAAGGGCGAGGTCGGAAGCTATGAAACGCGCCGTCTCAGCGGGATGCTCAACCTGCCGCTGTCGGACAATCTCGCGGTTCGCGTCGCGGGCGCGATGACGAAACGCGACGGGTTCGACTATAACAGTTTCACCCAAAATCGCGTCAACGGCCGCGACCTCTGGTCAACGCGCGCGTCGATCCAGTGGGAGCCGAGCGACCGGTTCAAGATCAACGCGGTGTGGCAGCATTTCGAAGAGGACGATAATCGTTCGCGCACGGGCAAGCAGCTGTGTACGCGCGACCCGGGCCCGACGCGGGTCGGCAGCGTTGCGGTCCCTGTGGGGCTGCAGTCGCGCCTCAGCCAGGGGTGCCAGCTGGCGTCGCTGTACGACGATGCCGCATTCGGCGCGCCGAACGCTGCATCGCTGGCGTTCGTCTATTTCCTGCAGACGAACCTGTCGATGGGGAGCAATGCGCAGAACCAGCTGATCTTTCCGATCACCCCGGGGACCGATCCCTTCGCCAGCGTTGTCCAGTCGCGCAACCTGCGCGAGATATCGACCAATTATGACCCGGTGTTCCGCGCCAACAACGACGTCGTCCAGCTCAACATCGAGGCGGGGCTTGGCGACAGTCTGAAGCTGATCTCGCAGGGTGCCTATTCGCAGGACCGCTATTATTCGTCGCAGGATTACAACCGCTTCGTTTCGTCCCCGCTTTTCAATGACTCGGCATTGCTGGCGAACACGAACGTTCCCGGGCCGACGCCCGGCGGCGTCTTCACCGACCCCCAGCTCGGCGCCTCGAACCGCATGGCATCGGCCGATCTCAGCCGCTCGCGCAATCGGCAGTGGTCGCAGGAGCTGCGGTTGCAATCCGCCTTCGACGGGCCGGTGAACTTCAATGTCGGCGGCAACTATCTCGATTTCAAATCGCAGGACGATTATTTCGTCTACAACAATCTCTTCACGCTCATCGGCCAGTATTTCTACAACCGGAATATCTTCGATTTTTCGATCCGGGGTCTTGCGACGCTCAATTGTGCCGACAACGACCTTCGCGAATGTCTTTGGGTCGACCCGAACCCGATCGGCGAGGGCGAGGAGGACGGGCACAACTATTTCCGCAGCAAGAATTCCGTCCGCACGAAATCGAAAGCGCTGTTCGGCGAACTCTACTGGCAGGTCGCCGACGATCTGAAGGTCACGATCGGCGCACGCTATACGCGCGACAAGAAGATCGCGACGCCCTATCCCAGCCAGTTGCTGCTCGGCGCCTCACCCGCCAATCCGGGCGTTCCCGGGCCCGGCTCGGGCGGGCGCGTCAGTCGCGACTATCCGGCCTTGCCCGACATCGTGCAAAAATGGAACGCCTTCACCGGGCGCCTGGTGGTCGACTGGAAACCCGACACCTCGTTCACCGACGATACGCTGGTCTATGCGTCGGCGGCGCGCGGGTACAAGGGGGGCGGCGCCAATCCGCCGCGCGCCGACATCGACAACCGGGTCGTGCAATATCAACCGCTGCCCGAGACCTTCAAACCCGAATATGTGAATGCCTTCGAAATCGGGACCAAGAACAGCTTCGCGAACGGCAAGTTCACGCTCAACGCAACCGCCTTCCTGAACCTGTATCAGGACTATCAGGTGTCGCAGATCGTCGACCGCATCTCGCTCAACGAGAATTTCGACGCGAAGACCTGGGGAATGGAGCTGGAAACGGCGTGGCGGCCGTCGCGCAATTTCCGGATGGATGCGAATTTCGGTTATCTCCGGACGCGGATCGGCAAGGGCGCGCAATCGATCGATGTCATGGACCGGACGCAGGGCAACCCCGACTGGGTGGTGTTGCGCCCTTCGATCCAGGTGCCGTCGAACTGCATTGCGCCGCGGCGCCATGTCGAGACGATCCTGACCCGGACCGGACCGGGGATCAACGAGAACCGTCGCGCGGCCGCGCTGGCCGCACTATGCGGCGGATCGGTCCGCTATGGCTCGTTCGATCCGGCGCTGGCGCCGGCGCAGCCGCAGCTTCGCTTCTTCAACACCTTCGGCTTCACCTATAATCCGCTCACCGACGCGCCCAACGGCGGCCGCGGCTTCTACGCCGATCTCGAAGGCAACGAACTGCCCAATGCGCCGCGCTGGACGTTCAATGTCGGCGCGCAATATACGGTGTTCATGGACGATTGGCAGCTGACGCTGCGCGGCGACTATTATCGCCAGGCGAAAAGCTATGCCCGCGTGTTCAACACCGAATATGACCGGCTGAAGGCATGGGACAATGCCAATCTGGCGTTGACGCTCGAACGGCCCGAATCCCAGTTTGCGATGCAGCTCTATGTCAAGAATCTGTTCAACGACACGCCGATCACCAACGCGTTCACGAACAGCGACGATTCGGGCCTCAGCACCAATATCTTCACGCTCGATCCCCGGATCGTGGGCTTCAGTGTGACCAAGCGTTTCTGATCGGCACGACGCTGGGTCCTCCCTGGGCGCGCTTTCGGGCGCGCCCTTTTTTGTACCGTCGATTTTTTTCCCGATATGTCCCCCCGACTAGTGTCGGCGTGCGTCAAGATGAGTGGAAGGCATTTGCTTTCCCACAGTAAAACTCAAAAACGGGAAGAGGAATAGTCATGAACAATCTTGCGAAACTGCTGATCGGTTCCGTTGCGTCCCTCGGTATGGCGACCGCCGCTGTGGCGGGGACCTTCACTCCCACGGGTGGTTCGACCGTCTCGACCGGTGGCTCGACCATCGAGGTGCGGAAGCTGTTGACGCTGAACTGCCAGCTGGACGCCAATATCGTCACGACGCCGGCCGCCGGCGGCAGCAGCACGGTGACCGACATCACCACGGACAAGACCACGACCGAAGTGTTCATCGATTTCATCGCGCTCGCCGCCGGTGATGGCAACTGCGACAATGTCGCCTTCACCAGCAGCAATATGCCGGTGACCTATGTGGATGCCAACACGATCGAAATCCATGATATCGCCGTGGTCGGCATCACCGGGAATTGCGCAGGCAGCCTGCGCGCCGGCGTCAACCAGTCGACCGGCGTGATCACCTTCTCGCATTCGAACAGCATTCCGGCAACCTCGGGCTTCGGCAACTGCAGCGTCAGCGGGTCGGTTCCGACCAACCTGCCGGTCGCCTACACCACGCCCTGATATCCGGGATCCTCGCGGCCGGGCGCCATCCTCTTTCCCTAACCCCTCCCGAAGGGGGGCGGTGCCCGGCTCGCCTTTTTATCTCCGTTCCATTGTCAAACTGCGGGGCCATCCCGGCCCCGTTTCTTTCGATCAGCCGTTGCAGCCGATGTCCGGGGCAATATTGATGAGCGCATGACCGGCCTCCGCCGCCCTGTGGCCCCCGATTGCACAAGGCCGGACATGCGGCACCGCAACGCATGCCATCGAGGCGGCCGGCTGTTTCTCGCGCTCGCCGTTTTTCCGATCCATCCGCTGCTGTCCTCCCCGTCGGGAGCGCAACCGGCTCCTGCCGACGGCCCGACGTTGACCGGATCGGAAAGCATCGGCCGCGTCCCCGCCACCCCCGATAACGCTTCCTATCCTGACGAGATCGTCGTCACCGCCCGTCGCGGCGAAGCGCTGGTAGCGGCCGAAACCGAACTCGGCGAGCCCGAGATCGGCAGCTATGGCGCGGGGACGATCGGCGAGTTGGTCGGCCGCATCGCGCCGCTGACCGGGCGTCCCAACGAACAGCCGATCATCCTGATCAACGGCGAGCGCGCCGACTCGTCGGGAGGCATCTTCGGCTTCCCCCCCGAAGCGCTGGAGCGGCTCGCCGTCCTCCCGCCCGAGGCCGCGGGACGATATGGCTATCCCGACCAGCGCCGCGTGGTGAATCTGGTCCTCAAGAAACATTTCGTTTCGTGGCAGGCCGAAGCCGGCGCGACCGCCCCGACCGCGGGCGGCAAGCACGGGCGGCGGCTGTCGGCCGGACGCTTCGTGATCGACGGGAAGTCGCGCTGGAATGCCCAGGGGCAGTTCGCGCAGGAAACGTCGCTGCTCAAGAGCGAGCGGCGGGAAGGCGGGGTCGATCCGCCGGTTCCCGATCCCGATGCCTATCGAACCCTGTTGCCGGCCTCGCGCGCCATAAGCTTCAACGCCGGCTTCACGCGTCCGCTCGGGCGTTTTTCCGGTTCGTTCAACCTGACCGCGGGCAGAAACGATAGCCGGCAACTGCTGGGACTTGCGAATCTTTCCGATGACGACCGGGCGTTGCGCGGCGATCGCAACTCGACCAGCCTCGGCCTGTCGACGACGATTTCGGGACGGATTGCGGGCTGGCACGGCAGTTTCATCACGCGCTATTCGCGTTCATGGTCCGCCGGCGCGCTCGAACGCGCGGCCTTGTTCGCGGATCCGCAGTTGCCGGCGCCCGGAGCAGATATCGTCACCGATCGCACGCGGGGGAGCAGCGAAAATCTGGCGGCCCAGCTCAACGCGAGCAAGCCTGTTCTGACGCTTCCCGCGGGCATGCTGACACCCACCATCGCGATCAACCTGAGCCGTAGCCGCACCGGGAACGAGCGCATCGACGGGCGCTCGGGCGTCCGTTCGCTGAACCGGTTGCTGCGACGACAGGCCGACGCGCGCCTGTCGCTGGTCGTGCCGCTTCTCCGCCGTCAGGGCCCGCTCGCGCTGCTCGGCGATATGTCGCTCGACCTTGCCGGCAGCGTGAGCGTCGCATCGCGGGCGCCGGCATACTCGCGTTTCGATGCAGGGCTGAACTGGACCCCCGTGCCGGCGCTCCAGTTCCGTGCATCTGCGGGATTCGCCCGGCTCATTCCGACCGACGAACAGCTCAACGGCGTCTATGGCGAAGAGGTTCGCCGCGTCTATGACTTCGCGCGGCAGGAAATCGCCGAAACGATCTGGATCACCGGCGGCAATCCCGATCTTGGTCGCGGCAGCCTCCGCAACTATTCGCTCCGTGCCAGCCTGCGGCCGTTTCCCGACGGGCCGCTGACGTTCACTTCGGAATATCGGCGGAACAGCGCCACCGGCGGCGTCGGGTCCTTTCCCGGCCTGACGCCCGTGATCGAGACTGTCTTTCCCGAACGCTTTGTCCGCGATCCGGCAGGGCGGCTTGTTTCGGTCGATGCGCGGCCGATCGCTATCGCGCGCGATCTCAGCGAGCAGCTGGACAGCAGCCTTACCCTGTTGTCTGGTCAGGCGCCGAAGGCGGAGCGTGCTTCGGCCGCGCTGGCGGGAGAGCCGTGGCAGTTCACCCTCTCGGTGAATCACGGCTGGCTGCTGCGCAGCGAGTTGTTGACGCGCCCCGGCGCCCCGGCGATCGACCGGCTGCGTGGCGATGCCGCGCAGTCGCGCCACAGTCTCGGCTTTCAGCTGGTCGCCGGCAGGGCGGGGATGGGGATGACGCTCGACGGCAATTGGCGGGGCGGTTTCCGGCTCCGCAGTCCCGATGCGCCGGCGGGCGAACGCGACTATCGGCACCGGCCGCTGACGATTATCAATCTCCGCCTGTTTGCCGAGCCCGCCAGGTTGCTGCGAACGCCCGAAAAGCCGGCATGGCTTTCGAATCTCAACCTCTCGTTCGATGTCCGGAATCTCTTCGATGCCTGGCAGCGGGTGACACTGAGCGACGGCAGTGTGCCTGCGGGATATGAGCGCTACGAAGTCGATCCGCTCGGCCGCACGATCCAGCTTTCTGTGCGCAAGCGTTTCTAGCGCGGGCCGCGGGCCTCGGTTGTCCGCGCCCATTCGGCAAGCCGCCCGTGCCGTTTGATCGTCTTGAGGCAAACGACAGTCTTCAGCCGCTGGACACCGGGCAGTTTCGACAGGTTGTGACGGAGCAGCTCGTCGAGATGGTCGGCCGAGCGTGCGAAAATCTTGAGCAGATAATCGCTTTCGCCCGCAGTCGTGTGGCATTCGACGACCGCCGGGTGCGCGAGCACGGCAGCTTCGAATTCCAGATGCGCGTCGAAACGGATCTGCACCTCGACGAAGCTTTGTACTGCGAGGCCGATCGCGATCGGGTCGAGTCGCGCGGCGTAGCCCTCGATAACGCCGCTTTCCTCGAGACTTTTGACCCGCGACCAGCACGGCGATTTGGAGAGGCCTACCGTCTCGCCAAGGTCGGCATAGGACTGCCGTCCGTCACGTTCGAGTTCGGCGGCGATCTTCCAGTCGAGCTTGTCCATCCGTTCCGTCCTCAGATGATCATTTGCGATAATGAAGTGTTTCGACGATCGATGGAGAAACATTTTCCTTCGTAATACGCCAATAGCAGAACGAATGAAGATTTTCGACCTCTTGTCGAGGTCAAATCCGCACAATGTTCGCAGGCGTCCGCGCTAGTCTTTCCGCCGAAGGTTTGGAGAGAGACCGATGGCCGCGACACATATTTTCGACGCACCACCCGAAGGTGTCGCGGCCGATTGGACGATGCCGCAAAATTGGGCGGTCTTCACCGCTGCGCAGCATGAGACCTGGCGGACCCTGTTCGACCAGCAGTCGACGGCGCTCGATGGTTATGCGTGCCGTTCGTTCCTCGGCGGGCTCGACATCCTCCGCAAGCTGAAGCCCGGCGTCCCCGATTTCAACGAAATCAATGCGCTGCTGAAACCCGCGTCGGGCTGGGAGATCGTGGCGGTGCCCGGCTGGATCCCGAACCGGCCCTTCTTCGAGCATCTTGCGAACCGGCGCTTTCCCGCCGCCAATTTTCTCCGCCCGCCCGAGCAGATCGCGTACAGCGAAGAGCCCGACATGTTTCACGACATCTTCGGGCACGTCCCGATGCTCACCGATCCCGCCTTTTCGGACTTTCTGGTCGCTTATGGCCAGGCGGGGCTGCGTGCCGAGACGCTCGGGGCATCGGATTTTCTCGGGCGGCTCTGGCTCTATACCGTCGAATTCGGACTGGTGGTCGAGGATGGCGAGCTGCGCGCCTTTGGCGGCGGGTTGATGTCGAGCATCGCCGAAACGCTCTCGGCGCTCACCGCGCCCGAACCCCGACGCATCTGGCTTGATATCGAGCGGGTGATGCGGACGGGATATCATTTCGACCGGCTGCAACAGACCTATTTCGTCGTTGCGGGGTTCGGCGAACTGCTGCGCGCGACCGAAGAGACCGATTTCGCGAGCATCTACCGCAGGATCGCGGATGAGCCCGCGCTCGATCCCGGGGATGCCTGTCCGGACGATGTCGCCTATGAAGGACGCCTGCCGGCCGGTCCGGCAGGGGGAGAGGCGGCACGATGATCAGGCACACGCGCGACGGCGGCACCGACATTTTCGAGACCGAGATCGACGGCGAGACGATCCAGTGGGACAATGGCCTGACCTACGCTCGGCATGTGCAGACCGCGCAGTTGCTCTCGGCGCAGGTGCCGGTGTCGGACAAGCCCGACGAGATGCTGTTCATCATCATGCACCAGACGATGGAGCTATGGCTCAAACTCGTCCTGCACGAAGGCCGGCTGGTTTACGACGCAATCAAGGCGGACCGATTGGCGGTCGCGGGCAAGGGGCTCGACCGCATCGCGACGATCCAGCGCCACATGATCCACAGCTGGGAAGTGCTCGCGACGCTGACCCCGCACGACTTCCTGACCTTTCGCGGCTTTCTGCGCCGCGCGTCGGGGTTCCAGTCGCAACAATATCGCGAACTCGAATATCTGCTCGGCAACAAGCGCGGGGATATGATGATCGTCCACAAGGACGATCCGGCGGCCACGGCGCGGCTGCGCGCGACGTTCGAGGCGCCGTCGCTCTACGACGAGCTGCTGAAACTGCTCGCGCGGCGCGGTTTTGCCATTCCCGCCGATCATCTGGAGCGCGACTGGACCAAGCCTTACGAGGCGTCCGAGGCGGTCGAGAGGGCGTGGCTCGCAATCTATACAGACCCCGACCGGCATTGGGACCTCTACACGCTCGCCGAAAAGATCACCGCGCTCGAATATTATTTCCAGGAATGGCGCTTCAAACACATGAAGACCGTTGCGCGCGTGATCGGGCACAAGCCCGGAACGGGCGGGTCGTCGGGGGTCAATTATCTCGTCAAGGCGTTGAGTCTCAGCTTCTTTCCCGAACTCTGGTCGATGCGGACCGAGATGGTCGCGCCGCGCGAAGGCGGGGATTATGCCGAAGGGAAGGATGCATGAGCCGGATCCGGGACATTTCGCAGCCACTGCACGCCGCGGTGCCGGTGTGGCCGGGCGAGCCCGCCTTCGCGCTCCACAGCCATGCGGTGATCGGCGACGGCTGCCCGGTGAATGTCGGCGGTATGTTCACGCCTTTGCACGCGGGCACGCACGGCGATGCGCCGCTGCATTACACCAACGACGGCGCCTCGTCGGCCGACTGCGACCTCGATCCCTATATCGGGCCGTGCGTGCTGCTCGACGTACGCCATGCGCGGGGGAGGGTCGAGGTTGCGGATGTGGACTGGGCCGCGATCGACGGCGCGACACGCGTCTTGCTGCGGACCTATGAGCGGTTTCCGCACGAGCAATGGGACTCGGATTTCACCGCCATCGCCAGCGATGTGATCGTGCGGCTCGGATCCATGGGCGTGCGGCTGATCGGCACCGACGCCGCCTCGCTCGACCCCGAACAGTCGAAAACGCTCGACGCACATCAGGCGGTGAAGGCGGCCGACATGCGGATATTGGAAGGGCTCGTGCTCGATGACGTGCCACCCGGCCGTTACGAACTGGTCGCACTGCCGCTCCGCATCGTCGGTGCCGACGCCAGTCCGGTGCGCGCCATTCTGAGAGAAATCGCATGACCGATACGATCTTCGCTACCGGTGTGTCGGCGCTCGACGCCGCCGACCCGCTCGCGCCTTTCCGCGAGCGCTTCCACCTGCGCGAGGGCCTCATCTATCTCGACGGCAATTCGCTCGGCGCGCTGCCCAAGGCGACGGGTGATCGGCTGGTGGAGGTCGTCGGCAGCGAGTGGGGCGAGGGGCTGATCACCTCGTGGCTCGGCGCCGAATGGTCGACCGCGCCGCGGCGGATCGGCGACAAGATCGGGCGGCTGATCGGCGCAAATCCCGGCGAAATCGTCGCGACCGATTCGACATCGGTGAATATTTTCAAAGCATTGACGGCCGCTCTTTCGCTGCGGCCTGAACGGTCCGTGATCCTGTCGGAAGCGACCAATTTCCCGACCGACGTCTATATGATGCAGGGTATCGAGGCTTTTTCGGGCGGCCGGGTCAACGCGGTCACCGTCGCGCCCGACGATGTCGTCGACGCGCTGAACGAGGATGTCGCGGTGCTGCTGTTGACGCAGGTGCATTACAAGTCGGGCCGCGTGCGCGACATGGCCGCGATCACCAAAGCCGCGCACGCGGCTGGCGCGCTCGTCGTCTGGGATCTGAGCCACAGCGCGGGCGCGATCCCCGTCGACCTCAATGGCGCCAATGCCGATTTCGCGATCGGCTGCGGCTATAAATTCCTCAACGGCGGCCCCGGCGCGCCCGCCTATCTGTTCGCCGCCGCGCGGCACCATGCCGCCACCCCGGTGCTGTCAGGGTGGTTCGGCCATGCGCGGCCCTTCGATTTCGAGGAGGATTACGACCCCGCCGCGGGGATCGAGCGCTTCCAGTGCGGAACGCCGCCGGTGCTCGGCCTCTCGGCGCTCGAAGTCGGCGTCGACCTGATGCTCGAAGCCGACATGGCCGAAATCCGCCGCAAGTCGCTCGCGCTCGGCGATCTGTTCATCGAGCGGATGCAGCCCTTGTGCGACGCCTATGGCTTCGAACTGGTGACCACGCAGGGGCATGCCGAGCGGGGCAGCCAGGTCGCCTATGCCCATCCGCAGGGCTATCAGATCGTGCAGGCGCTCAAGGAGTTTGACGTCATCGCCGACTTCCGCGCCCCCGACATCTTGCGCTTTGGTCTGACGCCGCTTTACCTGCGGTACCGGGATATCGTCGAAACGGTCGAGCGGCTCGAAAAGGTTTGCGCGACGCGCGCGTGGGACAAGCCCCGATATCACCAGCGGGCGGCGGTGACATGAGCGACGTGTCGGCACCCTTCCTGCCCAAATCGCGCGTCGCCGCGGTGCAGGCTGCGCCGGTCTTCCTCGATACGGCGCGCACGGTCGACAAGGCGTGTGCGCTGATCGCCGAGGCGGCGGGCAATGGCGCGCAGCTCGTCGCTTTCCCAGAAGTGTTCGTCTCCGCCTATCCCTATTGGAACTGGCTGATGACGCCGATCGAGGGCGCCGAGTGGCACGAGCGGTTGTATCGCGCGTCGGTGCTCGTCGAGGGGCCGGAAGTCGCCGCCCTTTGTGCCGCCGCGCGCGATCATGGCTGCACGGTCGTCATCGGGATCAACGAGCGCGATCCGGTGAGCGTCGGGACGCTCTACAACACCAACCTGATCATCGGCGCCGATGGCAGCTTGCTCGGGCGCCACCGCAAGCTGGTGCCGACCTGGGCCGAGAAGCTCACGTGGGCCGGCGGCGACGGCGCCTCGATCCGCGTCTATGACACGCCCGTCGGGCCGCTCGGCACGCTCGCGTGCGGCGAGAATACCAACACGCTCGCGCGCTTCGCGCTGCTGTCGCAGGGCGAACTGGTTCACGTCGCCAATTATATCGCGCTGCCTGTTGCGCCCGCGTCGTACAATATGGCCGAGGCGATCAAGATCCGCGCGACCGCGCACAGCTTCGAGGGCAAGGTGTTCACCATCGTCGCCTGCTCCGCGGTGAGCCCTGAAATTATCGAAGCAATGAGCGCCGACCGCCCGCAGAACCGCGACCTCCTGTCGCGGCCGAACAGCGCCTTTTCGGGCGTCATCGACCCGCACGGCAATCTGGTCGGCGAAGCGCTCATCGACGACGAGGGCATCGTCTACGCCGACATCGATCTTGGCGACTGCATCCGCCCCAAGCTGATGCACGACATCATCGGCGGCTATAACCGCTTCGACATCTTCAACCTGACGGTCGACCGGACTCCCCGCGCGTCGGCCCTGTTCGTCGACGAGGCGCCGCCGGTCGATCCAGACGAGGAGGAACCGTCATGACGGGAAATTCCACGATTATCGATCCGCGCGACGATGTACTCGGGCGCGCGAGGGTCACCGATACGCCCGAACTTGAAGCCTTTTATCAAGAGCTTGCGGAGCGCAATGCCGGTGCTTTCTGGAAACGCGCCAATGCGATCGAGCCGTGGGAGCCCGCGACGCGCTATCGCCCGACGCTGTGGCGCTATGCCGAGATGCGCGCCATGTGCCTGCGTGCGCTCGATCTGGTAAAGCCCGAAGAGGCGGGGCGCCGCGTTGTCACCTTGCTCAACGACAGCGATGCGGGGCGCGAGAATGTCGCGGTGTGCGGCTGGCTGTTCAGCGGCATGCAGGCGATGCGCCCCGGCGAGATCACCCCCGCGCACAAGCACACGGCCTCGGCGCACCGCTTCATCATGGAGGGGAAGGGCGCCTATACCGTCGTCGACGGGCACCACATCACGCTCGGCGCCAACGACTATGTACTGACCCCCAACGGCGCCTGGCACGACCATGGCGTCGTCGCGGGGGGAGAGGTGTCGATCTGGCAGGACGGGCTCGACATCCCGCTGATGAACAGCCTCGAGACCAATTTCTATGCGGTCTACGACCAGCCCGCGCAGACCGCCGCCTTTCCCGCCGACGACCTGCCGCTGAGCTATGGCGGCGCGGCGCTGCGGCCCGAGGGCGTACCGGCATGGGAAAAGCCCTATTCGCCGGTGATGGTCTATCGCTGGGAGGCAACGCGCGATGCGCTCCGGAACCTCGCCAAAGTGTCCGACGGCACACCGTTCGACGGCCATATGGTACGCTATTCGAATCCGCTGACCGGGGGCTGGGCGCTCCAGACGATGGGCGCGCATATGCAGATGCTGAAGCCCGGCTTCCGCGGCAAGGCGCACCGCCACACCGGCAATGTCGTCTATAATGTTGCGGGCGGGCGCGGCTATTCGATCATCGGCGGCGAGCGCTTCGACTGGGGCACGCACGACATTTTCTGCGTGCCCGCGTGGGTGTGGCACGAGCATGTCAATCTCGACGCATCCGAAGAGGCGTTCCTCTTCTCGTTCAACGATTTCCCCGTGATGGAGGCGCTCGGCGTCCGGATCGAGGAGCCCTATTCCGAAAATGGCGGTCACCAGCCCGCCTGAGCAGACAGGATCATTTATGCGTTTCGTGACATATCGCACGGTCGAGACCGAACCGCGGCTCGGCCTTCTCCACGACGGGCTTGTGATCGACGTCGAATATTTCGGCGATGCGATCGGGCAGGATCTGCCGTCGACGATGCTCGATTTCATCGATCTGGGGCCAATCGCGCTGCGCTTCCTGCAGGAAGCCGTCGCGGCGGCGACCACCGCCGACCTGATCGGCACCTCGCTGCCCGAAGGCAACGTCGCCCTGCTGGCGCCGATCCCGCGCCCGCGCAAGAACATCTTCGGAATCGGTCTCAACTATACCGAGCATGTTGCTGAATCGGCGCGCTCGCTCGACACGTCGAACGAGCTGCCGCAGCAGCCCGTGATCTTCTCGAAGCCGCCGACCGCGGTCGTCGCGTGGAACGATCCGATCCGCCACAATGCGAAGGTGACGCAGCAGCTCGACTGGGAAACCGAACTCGCGGTCGTCATCGGCAGCACTGCGCGCCATGTCGCCGAGGCTGACGCGCTGAATCATGTGTTCGGCTACACCGTGATCAACGATGTATCGGCGCGCGACTGCCGCCGTGCGGGGCAGTGGATCGTGTCGAAAGGGCAGGACAGTTTCGCGCCGATGGGGCCGTGCATCGTCACCGCCGACGAAATCGGCGATCCGCACAATCTCGATATCCGGACCCATGTGAACGGGGTAGAGAAGCAGAACAGCAATACGCGCTTCATGTTGTTCAATATCAACCAGTTGATCGCCGACATTTCGAGCGTGATGACACTCGAACCCGGCGACATCATCGCGACCGGGACCCCTGCGGGCGTCGGCGCGGGGCGTGACCCGCAGGAGTTCATGTGGCCGGGCGACGTCGTCGAATGCACCGTCGAGGGCATCGGCACGCTCCGCAACCCGATCGTCGCGGTCTGAGGGGGCGAATGATGACGCGGCCTATCCGCATCGGGCAGATCGTGCCCAGCTCGAACGTCACGATGGAGACCGAGATTCCCGCGCTGCTCCGCGCGCGTGAAGGCATCGCGCCCGAACGCTTCACTTTCCACTCGTCGCGGATGCGGATGAAGAAGGTGACGCGGGAGGAACTCGCCGCGATGGACGCCGACTCCGACCGCTGCGCGCTCGAACTCTCCGACGCCGCGGTCGATGTGCTCGGCTATGCCTGCCTCGTCGCGATCATGAGCATGGGTGAGGGTTATCACCGTGTGTCGGAGGCGCGCCTCCACCAGCGTACGGTCGAGAATGGTCATGCCGCGCCCGTCGTCACCAGCGCCGGCGCGCTCGTCGAAGGGCTGAGGACGCTGCAGGCGAAGCGTATCGCGCTCGTCGCGCCCTATATGAAACCGCTCACCGAAATGGTGGTCGGCTATATCGCGAAGGAAGGCATCGAGGTTGCCGACTGGCTCGCGCTGGAGATCCCCGACAATCTCGAGGTCGCGGCGCAGGATCCTGCCAATCTGCTCGATCATTACACGCGGCTCGATCTTTCCGGTGTCGACGTGCTTGTGCTCTCGGCGTGCGTCCAGATGCCGTCGCTGCCATCGGTGCAGAGGATCGAGGATGCGATCGGAAAGCCGGTGATTTCGGCGGCAATTTGTACCGCGCACCAGATGCTCGTGCGCCTCGGGCTTCCGACGAGCGTGCCCGATGCCGGGGCGCTGCTTTCGGGGCGCTACTGAGCGAAAGGCGGCGCGCCGGACCGGCTCGGCCGCGGCCGCCTGCCCAGCGTCGGGCAAATGTCCATATCTGCCGATCCGGTACTTAATCCCGGTACGGCTGCACCGTAAATTATGCAAAATGCGACATCTGTCGCGGCGGGGGCGGGACGCGGAGGGCACCGTCTTTTCGGGGGCTTGGCAGAGAGAGTGTTAACTATGATCTGCAATATGATTGAATTAAAAGACTAATTCCAGTATTTCAGTGGCGTGGGGATTGTGCATTTTGCAGTATTCACAAGTGCTTATGCTTGTGTCTGACGCTGCTTCGATAAGGTAAACGACATGAACCAACATCGCTTCTCCGATCCCGCAGAGGAGCAGGGGGCAGCGGCCGGCAGCGATCGCCGCGGCGGCGATCGCTATCGCACTGTCTGGCGGATCGCCAAAGTCGTACGCAATGGCGACGCCGGCTTGTGGCGGGTTCGCAATATGTCCGACCGGGGCATGATGCTGGCGGCCGATGTCGCGATCATCGTCGGGGAGAAGCTGGAGATCGCGCTGTCCGACACGGTCGTGATCCGCGGCACGGTGGTCTGGTCCGACGCGGGTCGGTGCGGGGTCTCGTTCGATGAAGAGGTCGATGTTGCCGATGTGCTGAAGCAATTGGCCGCCGAACAGCGCGCCACCGGCTATCGCCAGCCGCGGCTGGCGGTGCGCACAAGCGCGCAGGCGGTCACCGACGAGGGCACGACGAGCATCGAACTCGTCGATATGTCGCAGAACGGCGCGGGTTTCATCCACGACGGACATCTCGAAGTCGGCAAGGAATTCGACCTCGTGCTCGCCGGCGGGGTCAAACGCCGCGCGATCGTGCGCTGGTCGCGCGCCGGCCGTGGCGGCTTGTGGCTGACGCAGCCGCTCGACCGCGCCGACCTCGAAAGCATCCGCCGTTTCGAGGGCTGAGGTTCAGGCCGCGCCGCGGACGATCTTCGCCCAGGGGTTGAGATCGGGCTCGGCGATTTTCGTCAGCCGGTTGTGGTCGCGATGGAGGAAGGGCTCGTCCCGGCCTTTGACCATCAGCATGATGTCGGAGACATAGCTCCACGATCCATCGTCATGGAAGTCGACCGTCAATTCGTAGCTGTCGGTCCGGAAAGCCTGTTCGAGGAAGGTCGTCGAGCAGATGCCATATTCGGTTTGCCCGCGCTCCGCCTTCACAACGAGTTGCTTGTCGCCCGGTTTGGCGTGGCCTGCCGCAATCGCGATCTGTCCGCGCGGAATTGCCAGCGTTTGCAGGATCAACCCCGTCGCCGCCTCATAGAGCCAGTAACCGACCTGATCGTGGAAGGTTATGTCTTCCTCGCGCGTGTTGATATGAACATGATAGCGAAGCCCGTAGAATAGCTGCGGACCGTTCGCCTGCGGGTCGATCGGCTGCATTTCGATCCGCTCGTAATATTTGCGCGTTTCGGGACCGTCGGCCTTGGGGTTCACGTCGACGCCGCGCTCGCCCTCCCAGATGCCGGCAAGACGAACAAGCGGGCCCAGATTGGCGAGCGTTTCGGGATCGACGTTCTCGGGTTCGGTGAAGATGTCGTCGGGTAATTCCATGGTTCGCCCCAATTTTGCTGTCAGATATCCTCGACCAGGCGCCCGTAGAGCTGCGGTCGGCGGTCGCGGAAGAAGCCCATGCCGGCACGATGTTTCGCGGCGCGGTCGAGATCGATCGTCTCGACGAGCACGCCCGTCTCGCTGGCGCCGAATGCCTGTGTCATGTCGCCCCATTCGTCGGTGATGAAGCTGTGGCCGTAGAAGCTCGCGTCGCCTTCGGTGCCGATGCGGTTCGCGGCGATCACCGGCATGCAGTTCGATACGGCATGGCCGTGCATCGCGCGGCGCCACATGCGGCTGGTGTCGAGGTCTGCGTCATAGGGCTCCGACCCGATCGCGGTCGGGTAGAAGAGCAGCTCGGCGCCCATCAGCGCCATCGCGCGGGCACATTCGGGATACCATTGATCCCAGCACACGCCGACGCCGACGCGCGTTCCGAAGACATCCCAGACCTTGAAGCCCGTGTTGCCAGGGCGGAAATAATATTTCTCTTCGTAACCGGGGCCGTCGGGGATGTGGCTCTTGCGGTACGTCCCCATGATCGCGCCGTCGGGGCCGATCATCGCGAGCGTGTTGTAATAATGCGGCCCGTCCTTTTCGAAGAAGCTCGTCGGGATTGCGACCTTCAGCTTCGCCGCGAGCGCCTGCATCGCCACGATGCTCGGATGCTCGGCGGTCGGGCGCGCATTGGCGAACAGCTCTTCCTCCTCGACCTGACAGAAATACGGGCCTTCGAAGAGTTCGGGCGGCAGGATGACCTGCGCACCTTTCGCCGCGGCTTCCTCGACGAGCGCGGAAACTGCTTCGATATTGGGTTCGACGGGGCCGGGCAGGGGAAGCTGCAGTGCGGCGACGGTGATGGTGCGGGTCATGGCCTGTCCGGTGTGCGGGAGTCGGGGCGGAATATAAGAGGCTTCGCGCCCGATGCTAGGCCGGAAGCTGCTGGCTCGAGCAATGGAAGCTGCCGCCGCCGACGATGATCCCGCGAGCGGGCACACCGACGGCGCGCCGACCGGGGAAGAGCGCGGCAAGCGTATCGATCGCGGCCTGATCGTTGGCGACGCCATAGGTGGGGACGACGACGCTCGTGTTGCCGATATAGAAGTTCATATAGCTCGCCGCCGCGATCTCGCCGCCGATCTCGACGCGGCCCGGCGAAGGGAGGTCGACGATCTCGACCCCGCCGAACGCCTTGGTCCGCGCGCGGGCGTCGGCGTAGATATGCGCATTGGGGTCGTCCGTTCCGGCCGCGACGGGCAGCGCGAGCCGTCCTTCGCCGACGAAGCGTGCGAGATTGTCGACATGTCCGTCGGTGTGGTCGCCGACGAGGCCGTCGCCGAGCCACAGCAGCCGGTCGATCCCGAGCGACTGGTGCAGCCGCACCGCGATATCCTCCCGCGTCAGTGTCGGATTGCGGTTGGTGTTGAGCAGGCATTCCTCGGTCGTGACGCAGAGGCCGGTGCCGTCGACGTCGATCCCGCCGCCCTCGAGCACCCAGTCCTGATCGTCGACCGGCAGGCCCGATGCGGCCGCCAGCGCCGCGCCGATTTCCTGATCGCCCGGCATGACGAACTTTTCGCCCCACCAGTTGAATTCGAAATTGCGCGCGCGGCGCGCGGCGCCGGTGCCGGCGATGATCGGGCCGGTATCGCGCAGCCAGATATCGCCCAATGGCTGAATCAGGATGCGCACGCCCGGATCGACGAGCGCGGCGGCGATGTCCGCCTGCCGCGCATCGTTGACCACGAGCCGCACCTCCTCGCCGCGGCCGCCGTCATGAACGGCGTTGGCGAAGGCGGCGACGTCGCGCCGTCCTTCGTCGATCGCGCCCGCCCATTCCTCGGCGAGGTGCGGGAAGCCGATCCAGACGGCGTCGTGCGGCGCCCATTCGGCAGGCATTTTCAGCGTCATGGGCGCGCGCTCTTTCCGCTTACTTGCCGGCGCGCGACTTGTCGCGGGCGGCGCGGAATTCGTCGCCCTCGACCCAGTTCGGCCATGCGTCGGTCATCGCGAGCATGCGGCCCGCCGCGTAATAGAGGCGCAGGTCGGACATCATGCCGCCCCAGTTGGTGATCGCCTCATATTCGTCGCCCGGCGCGTGGTAGCGGTTCTTTTCATAATCTTCGGCCGCCTTCTTGCCGGCTTCGACGCCGCCCTCGACCAGATCGTCGCCGCTGCCGAAGTTGAACATCGGAACGCCGAGCTTGGCGAAGCTGAAGTGGTCCGAACGATAATAGAAGCCCTTCTCGGGGGTGGGTTCGTCCTTGATGACGCGCTTTTCCATCTGCGCGAGCTTCGCGACATAGGCGTCGAGCTCGGACTTGCCGCGACCGACGACGACGATGTCCTTCGCGGGGCCGATGGCGTTCAATGCGTCCATGTTCACGCCGCCGACCGTCTGCGCGAGCGGGAAGATCGGGTTTTCGGCGTAAAATTTCGAACCGAGCAAGCCCGATTCCTCGGCGGTGACCGCGAGGAAGACGATGCTGCGGTCGGGCGCGCCCGCCTTGTGGAAGGCCTGCGCCAGCGTCACGAGGCCCGCGATGCCGCTCGCATTGTCGACCGCACCGTTGCAGATGTCGTCACCGGCGACTGGCGTACAGCGGCCGAGGTGATCCCAGTGGCCGGTGTAGAGGATATATTCGTCGGGACGCTTGGCGCCCGGCAGAACGCCGATGACGTTGCGCGACATCTTCTTCGCGATCTGATTGTCGAAGCCGAAGTTCGCCTTCACGCCGGTGAGCGCGACGGGCTTGAAGCCCTTCCGGCCCGCAGCGGCGCGCAGCTTGTCGAAGTCCTGACCCGCGCTTGCGAAAAGCTCCTTCGCCTTCGGGAGCTGGATCCAGCCGTTGGCGAGGGTTTCCTTCGCACCGCCATCCTTGGTCTCGGCAAGGTAGTTGGCGCCGGTGTTGCTGCTTTCCACGACATTCCAGCCATAGGCGGCGGGCTCGGTGTCGTGGACGATCAGTACCGCCGCGGCGCCCTGACGCGCGGCTTCCTCATATTTGTACGACCAGCGGCCATAGTAAGTCATCGCGCGGCCGTTGAATTCGCCCTTGGCTTCCTTGGTCTGCCAGTCGGGGTCGTTGACGAGGACGACGACGGTCTTGCCCTTCACATCGAGCCCGGCATAGTCGTTCCAGCCCTTTTCGGGGGCGACGATGCCGTAACCGACGAAGACGACATCGCTGTCCCTGATCTCGGTCTTCGGCTGCACGCGATAGCTGAACGCGACATAGTCCTTCGCATATTGCGCGGTGACCGGCGTCTTGCCGCCGGTGAAGGTGAGGGGGGTCGCATTTTTCGCGGTGATCTCGACCAGCGGCACGTCCTGCGTCCACTTGCCGTTGTTCCCCGGCTTCAGCCCCGCTTCCTCGTACTTCTTGATGATATAGGCGACGGTTTTTTCCTCGCCCGCGGTGCCGGGTGCACGGCCTTCATAGGCGTCCGACGACAATTCCTTCGTCACCTCCTGCAACGTCGCGAGCGACAGTTCGGGAATCTGGACGTCGGGAATGGCCGTGGCGGACGTCGCGGCCTTGTCGGAGGTGTTGCACGCTGCAACGGACAGAAGGACCGCGAAGGCCGCGGCGGATCGGGGGAAACGAAGCATGGAATTTCCTTGGATTTTCGAATTCGACCGCGGGCTTTTGCCAGCGACGGTGCGGCGATGCAAGGCGGGTGCGGACAATGACGAACCGGTTGTAAAATCGCTTGATAATTACGCGCCACTGTTCAGACAATGCATCATCCGAACGGTCAAGGGGGAGATGTTTCGGTGATGTGCAAGAAAGGAGTGCGCCGGTCGCTTTCGATCGTAGCGCTTGCGACGGCTTCGCTCGTCTTTTCCGATGCCAACGCCCAGGGTGCGATTGACAATGCGGCGCGTTTCGGCGCGCTCGAGGCCATTCGCGACGTCAGTCTGTCGCCTGACGGTCAGCGAGTCGCTTTCATCGAGAATGGCGAGAAACTGACACGCCGGCTTTTCGTCGTCGATACGACCGAAGGCGCGGTGCCGAAGCAGATTCTGTCCAGCAACGGCGAAGACGGCTTTTTGAGTTGGTGCGGTTGGGTGACCAACGCGCGGCTCGTGTGCCAGACCTATCAGCGCGACAAGCTGGCTGGCACCGTATATGGCGCGACTGCCATCGTCGCGATCGACGCGGCGGGTGGCAATCTGAAGCTACTCAGCAATCGCCGTAGCGCGCGCTCGCTTTATGCCGATTTTCGGGGCGGCAACGTGATCGACTGGTCGGCTTCGGATCATGGCTCGCTGCTGATGACCCGCACTTATGTGCCGGAGAATAATACCGGCACCAACATCGCCAGCCGCGGCGAAGGGCTTGGCGTCGATCGCGTCGATGCCACCAGTGGGGCGGGATCGCGCGTGGTGGCACCGAACCGTGATGCGATATCCTATCTGTCCGACGGTCATGGACAGGTTCGCATCATGGCGACGCACGAATGGATGAACAGCGGGCAGATGAGTCCGACGATCCATTATCTTTATCGCACGAAGGAAGGGGGCAATTGGAAACCGCTCGCGGATTATGACATTGCCAGCGAGAAGGGGTTCGCGCCACTGGCGATCGACCCCGCGACCGACCGTGCGTTCGGGCTCGATTGGGTGGACGGGCGCAAGGCGGTCGTTGCTGCGGCACTCGACGGCAGCGGGACGAAGACGACGATCTATGCGCATCCCGAAGTCGATGTCGATGAAGTCATCCGTATCGGGCGCAACGGCCGGATCGTCGGCGTTTCCTATGCCACCGACCGCCGCGTGTCGGTGATGACCGATCCGCAGATCGCGAAAATGACCGCGGCGCTGTCGAAGGCGCTCGGCGGCAAACAGATATTGATTGCCGATGCGTCAGCCGACGAAAGCCGGTATCTGATCCGGACGAGTTCGGACACCGATCCGGGGCAATATTTCCTCTTCGAGCCCAAGGTGAAGGCCTTGCGTCCATTGCTGGGCGAGCGCGATGCGCTGGCCGATCTGACGCTCTCGCCCGTTCGATCGGTCAGCTATCCGGCGGCCGACGGGACGATGATCCCGGGCTATCTGACCCTGCCGCCGGGACGGAGCGATGCGAAAGGGCTTCCTGCGATCGTGATGCCGCACGGCGGCCCCTCGGCGCGCGATGAATGGGGTTTCGATTGGCTCGCACAATATTTCGCGCAGAGCGGTTATGTGGTGTTGCAGCCCAATTTTCGGGGCTCGTCGGGCTATGGTGACGCTTGGTATCAAAAGAACGGCTTCCAGTCGTGGAAAACGGCGGTCGGCGACGTAACCGATGCCGGCAAATGGCTGACATCGGCGCAGGGCGCCGACCCTGCCAAGCTCTCGATCGTCGGCTGGTCTTACGGCGGTTTTGCCGCGCTTCAGTCAGGTGTGCTGGCACCCGACCTGTTCAAGGCGATCGTGGCGATCGCGCCCGTTACCGACCTCGAACAGCTAAGGCGCGAGGAGGCCGATAGCGGGGCGGGCGCGATTAATGCGCGCTTTCTCGGTACGGGGGCTCACATCAAAGAAGGCTCGCCAGCCCAGAATGCGGAGGCGATTAAGGCGCCGGTCCTGATGTTCCACGGCAGCTTCGACCAGAATGTCGATATCGCCCAGTCGCGGACGATGAAGCGCGCGCTGGAAGCGAAGGGCAAGCGCGCCGAATTGGTCGAATATCCCGAACTCGCGCACAGCCTCGAAACGGGGGAAGCGCGCAGCGACATGCTGCGAAAAATTTCAGCCTTCCTGCCGCGCTGAGTACGGGAAAGGGGATACAAAAAGGGGCGGCCCATTCCGGACCGCCCCTTTTGAATTTCGAGTTGGAAACCCGATCAGCGCGAATAGAATTCGACGACCAGATTGGGTTCCATCTTCACCGGATAGGGCACTTCGTCGAGCGTCGGAACGCGGACATAGGTCGTCTTGGTGCCATCGACCGCCAGATATTCGGGCAGGTCGCGCTCGGGCAGGCTCTGCGCTTCGGCGACCAGCGCCATTTCCTGCGCCTTCTTGCCGAGGGTGATTTCATCGCCCGGCTTCACGAGGCGGCTCGCGACGTTGCACTTCACGCCGTTCACATAGACGTGGCCGTGGCTGACGAGCTGGCGCGCCGAGAAGATCGTCGGGGTGAACTTCGAACGATAGACGACGGCGTCGAGGCGGCGCTCGAGCAGGCCGATCAGGTTCTGGCCGGTGTCACCCTTCATGCGCGATGCTTCGAAATAGTTCTTCTTGAACTGCTTTTCGGTGATGTCGCCGTAATAGCCCTTCAGCTTCTGCTTCGCGCGGAGCTGGATGCCGAAGTCGGACATCTTGCCCTTGCGGCGCTGACCGTGCTGGCCGGGGCCATATTCGCGGCGGTTGACCGGGCTCTTCGGGCGACCCCAGATGTTTTCGCCCATCCGGCGGTCGAGTTTATACTTGGCGCTCTGGCGCTTCGACATATGTCGTCTCCAATATGCTGTGTGCCGAAGGATTTCGGCGGGTCCCGGGTCGCACCATAGGGAGAGTCTCCATATGCGACCGCCGCTTCACCGGGGTGCGGGGTCCATTGCGAAGGCGCGCGGTTAGACGGGGGAGGGCTGAAAGTCAAGCATCAAGCCAACCGCTCGACAGCGCCGAAAAAGCCGCTAAAGGCAGCGCGCATGACCGCTGCCAAATCACCCGAACAGTGCGAAACGATGACCGAAGTACGCGCCGGCGTCGACGAGGTCGACCGTGCGCTCGTCGCACTGCTCGTCCGCCGCTTCGGCTATATGGACGCGGCCGCGCGCATCAAGGCCGACCGCACCGCCGTTCGCGACGAAAAACGCAAGGCCGAGGTGCTCGACAATGTCGCGCGTGAGGCGACCGCGGCGGGGTTGGATCCCGAGCGGTTGCGTGCGGTGTGGGACGTGCTGGTCGAGCAGTCCATCGCCCATGAATATGGACGATGGGACAGCATCAGGGGGACGGTGTCGGGCGTCTGACCGGCGCGCGCGCGAGGCGCGGACCGGCGGTCAGTTGCCGCGGTGGCTGTCGACCTTGGATCCGACGCTGTCGGCCGCTTCGTTCCATTCCTTCTGCGTGCGGCACTCGCGTTTTGCGAGGCGGCTGTTCGAAGGCTGCACACGGCGACAGACGAGCTTTTCCTTGGCAGGCGCTGCGGTCGTTTCGCCGGTCGGCTGCGGCGCCGCGGCTTCGGGCGACTCGGCTGCGATCAGAAGCGAAAATATCAGGCTGAACATCATTGACTCCTGGGGGCGGAATACGCGCAACCGGCGGCCGGTGGGACACCCGCCGCGCGATTCCGGCAACGGGGTTAGTTGGTGGCGCCGGTCGCCGGCTTTTCGGCATCTGCGCGCGCGGCCTCGTCCTTCGGCGGCGTTGTTTCGCTGACGGTGCGGCATACCCGTTTGGGCACATTGCTGCCCGACATCTCGATTTTTTCGCAAACCTTCTTCGGCTTCGCCGGCTTTGCCGGCTGACCGGTATCGGATCCCGCCGCCGCAAGGGCGAGCGAAAGCAGTAAACTCATCATCGAATCGAACTCCTGGGAAGCATCGCCCTGCCATTGCGACAGAACGAGCCTTGATGCTGCAAAGCAGCATGCCGCCGACCGATTGTCAATTCTTGGTTTGGTTCATCCACTTACCCATTTCGTCGGCGCGATAGTCCCACTGCGCCTGGGTGCGGCATTCGTTTTTGGCGAGGCGGCTTCCGGCATAGGTGATGCGGCGACAAACGAGGGCCGGTTTGGCATCCTTCCGGGGGGTGTCTGCGGTGGCGTCGCCCGGGCGGCCGTCAGCCGCGTCCGGGGCAGCGGCGGACAGCGCGAGGGAAACGAGCAGGGCGAACATGGCATCGTACTCCATGGACGGATGCATCCCGACTATCTTTTCCGGGGCGTTCTGCCAAGTGCGGTCACGATGCCGTGCATCATCCGGATGTCGTTGTACGACCAGCCGGTCTTGGTCAGCGCGGTACGCAGGGTGCGCAGTGTCATTTCACGCCGTTCGGCCGGAAAGAAATAGCCGCTATCGTCAAGGTCGCGGACGAGGTGCCGGATAAACTCTTCCAGTTCGCCGTGCGGGGCCGGAGGATCCAGCGGGACCTCGGGCGGGCTCGCGAGCGCGACGCCCTTCGACCATTCATAGGCGAGCAGGATGACCGCCTGCGCGAGATTCAGCGACGCAAATTCGGGATTGATCGGCACGGTGACGATCTTGTGCGCGAGGGTCACGTCGTCGGTTTCGAGCCCTGAACGCTCGGGCCCGAACACATAGGCGGAGCGGCCGGCGCTTGCATGGACCTCGCGTGCGGCGGCTTCCGGTGTCAGCACCGGCTTGGTCACGCCGCGCTTGCGGACCGTCGTCGCATAGATTGTCGTGCAATCGGCCACGGCATCGGCGAGCGTGTCGAAAACATGCGCTTCGGCCAGCACATCGTCGGCGCCCGACGCCGCGGGTCCTGCATCGGGGTTGGGCCAGCCATCGCGCGGGCTCACCAGACGCAGTTCGGTGAGCCCGAAATTGAGCATTGCACGTGCCGCCTTGCCGATATTCTCACCAAGCTGCGGACGGACGAGGACGATCACTGGAGGCGGAGCGGCCGCGGTCATTTGATCGGCCGTGCCGCCTCGGTGATGGTCGAGGCGAATTCCTCGAAATCCTTGGCCTCGGTAAAGTCGCGATAGACGCTGGCGAAGCGGATATAGGCGACATTGTCGAAGCCCTTGAGCGCCTCCATCACCATCGCGCCGATCTGCTGCGCCTGCACTTCATTCTCGCCCGATGTCTCGAGCTGGCGCTGGATGCCCGACACCAGCCGTTCGATCCGCGCGCCGTCGATCGGCCGCTTGCGGCAGGCGATCTGGACGCTGCGCATCAGTTTCTCGCGATCGAAGGGTTCGCGACCGCCGTCGGCCTTGAGTACCGCGACCTCGCGGAGTTGGATGCGTTCGAAGGTCGTGAAGCGCGCGCCGCAATCCTCGCACTGGCGACGGCGGCGAATCGCCGCGCCGTCCTCGGTCGGACGGCTGTCCTTCACCTGGCTGTCTTCATGTCCGCAATAAGGGCAGCGCATCGGTCAGCGTTTCACCCGCGAATAGAGGGCGATGGCCGCCCCCGCGAACAGGCCGACCGGCCAGGTCACGACCGGCAGCACCGCGCCCGCGATCGCGCCGACGACCCCGCCGGTCAGGACCGGGCGCGTCGAGGGATGGTCCATCCCCTGCTTGCCCATCGCCTTGACCTCTTCGATCGTCAGTTCGACCAGCGTCGGTTCCTCGGGGTGCTGCCGCGCCATCGCCCTTATCCCTGATAGATGGGGAAGCGCTCGCACAGCGCGCGTACGCGGCCGCGGACGTTCGCCTCGACATCGGCATCGCCATGTTCGCCCTTGTCGCGCAGCGCCTCGAGTACGTCGGCGACCATGTCGCCGATTTCCTCGAATTCGGCGATGCCGAAGCCGCGCGTCGTGCCTGCCGGCGAGCCGACGCGGATGCCGCTGGTCTTGACCGGCGGCAGCGGATCGAAGGGCACGCCATTCTTGTTGCAGGTGATCGCGCTGCGCTCGAGTGCCTCGTCGGCATCGCGGCCGGTGATGCCGAGCGGGCGCAGGTCGATCAGCGCGAGATGCGTGTCGGTGCCGCCCGCGACGACATCGGCGCCACGCGCCTTCAGCCGGCCTGCAAGCGCCTGGGCGTTGGCGATCGTCGCCTTCGCATAGTCCTTGAACTCGGGACGCAGCGCCTCGCCGAAGGCAACCGCCTTCGCTGCAATGACATGCATCAGCGGGCCGCCCTGCAGCCCGGGGAAGACCGCCGAATTGATGCGCTTGGCGATCGCTTCGTCATTGGTCAGGATCATGCCGCCGCGCGGGCCACGCAGCGTCTTGTGCGTGGTGGTGGTGACGACATGCGCATGTTCCATCGGCGAGGGATGCGCGCCGCCCGCGACGAGGCCCGCGAAATGCGCCATGTCGACCATGAGCAGCGCGCCGACATCGTCGGCGATCGCACGGAAACGCGCGAAGTCGAGCGTGCGCGGATAGGCCGAGCCGCCCGCGATGATCAGCGAGGGGCGGTGTTCCTTGGCCAGCGCCGCGACCTGGTCGAAATCGACGAGATGGTCGTCCGCGCGCACGCCATATTGCACGGCATTGTACCATTTGCCCGACATGGCGGGCGGCGCGCCGTGGGTCAGGTGGCCGCCGGCGTCGAGGCTCATGCCCATGATCGTCGCGCCGGGCTTGGTCAGCGCCAGCATCACCGCACCGTTCGCCTGCGCGCCCGAATGCGGCTGGACGTTGACGAAACCGGCGTCGAAGAGCTGTTTCGCGCGGTCGATCGCCAGCGTTTCGACCTCGTCCGACGGGGCGCAGCCCTGATAATAGCGCTTGCCCGGATAGCCTTCGGCATATTTGTTGGTGAACACGCTGCCCTGCGCCTCGAGCACGGCCTTCGAGACGATATTCTCCGATGCGATCAACTCGATCTGATATTGTTCGCGTTCGAGCTCATGCTTCATCGCGGCGGCGACCGCGGGGTCGACCCGGTCGACGCCGTCGGTGAAATAACCGGCCGATTTTATGGGCTTGTCGAGCGTTTCTGTGGTCATCGGCTGGTCTCCAGTTGGGGCGGATTGGAAAGCTTGTCGACGCGGCGCGCGTGGCGATCGCCCGCGAAATCGGTCGTCAGAAAGGCGTCGAGGCAGGCTTTGGCCATGTCGATGCCGGTCAGGCGCGCGCCCATCGCGACGACGTTCGCGTCATTATGCTCGCGCGCCAGTTTGGCGGACAGCGGCTCGGACACAAGCGCGCAGCGCGCGGCGGCGTTGCGGTTGACTGAAATCGAGATGCCGATGCCCGATCCGCAAAGCGCGACGCCACGCTCCGCCCGCCCGTCGGCGATCGCCGCGCCGAGCCGGTAGCCGTAATCGGGGTAATCCACGCTTTCGGGGCCGTTGGTACCGAGATCCTCGACCTCATGCCCCTGTTCGCGCAGCCAGTCGGCAAGCACGGCTTTCAGCTCGTAAGCGGCGTGGTCGGAGGCGATGGCGATGCGCATGGTGCGGCTCCCGCGGGGTCTAAGGGAATCGATGTCGGCCCTTTAGGCGAAGCCGCGCGAATTGGCCATAAGCGAGGTGGCAAATTTGTGACGGCGCCGATAAAGCCGCCCCATGTCCGACACGATCATGTCCATCCTGATGCTCACCGGCGTGCTTCTGACCGGCGGTGCGGTCCTTGTCTTTCGCAAGGGGGATCGCCGCCGCGCGTTGCTGATGCTGATCGCCGCGCTGGTGATGTTCGCCAATGTGGCGATCTGGCTGGTGCCGGTGAAATAGACGCCGTCGCCCCGCGAAGGCGGGGGCCGCTGGAGAGGTAGCGCAAGGCCGGTAGCGGCCCCCGCCTTCGCGGGGGCGACGGGCAGTAATCAGCGGATCGGCGAATCGGGTGCGAGCCGCATATCCAGATAGTTGTCGAGCGACTTCATCAACTGGTCGAGCTCATGCTCGAAGAAATGGTTCGCGCGCGGGATCTCGTCGTGATGGATCGTGATGCCCTTTTGCGTGCGCAGCTTGTCGACCAGCTTCTGCACCGCGCTCGGCGGCACGATCTCGTCCTGACCGCCCGCGACGATGATGCCCGACGAGGGGCAGGGCGCGAGGAAGCTGAAGTCGTACATGTTCGCCGGCGGCGCAACCGACAGGAAGCCGCGGATTTCGGGACGGCGCATCAGAAGCTGCATGCCGATCCACGCGCCGAAGCTGAAGCCCGCGATCCACGTCGTCTGCGCCTCGGGATGGATCGACTGGACCCAGTCGAGCGCCGACGCGGCATCGCTGAGCTCGCCGATTCCGTTGTCGAACGTGCCTTGGCTGCGGCCGACGCCGCGGAAGTTGAAGCGCAGCACCGCGAAGCCGCGCGCGACGAAGCTCTTGTACATCGCCTGCGTGATGCGGTCGTTCATCGTGCCGCCGCCCTGCGGGTGCGGGTGAAGGATCAGCGCGACCGGCGCGCGCGGGCGCGGCGGGGGCGAGAAACGGCCTTCGATGCGGCCCTCGGGGCCGGGGAAAATGACGTCGGGCATGGGCGCACCTTCTATGTTTCTTGGGCTGGCCAGTGATTCGCCGAGGGGCGGGGTGGCGGAGCGAGATTGGCGCCTATATAGAAAAAGGGTCGTAACTTGCAACTTTTGCGAATGGTTCGCAACAAGGACTCTCCCGCCGGATGATTTACCTCGACTATCAAGCCACTACGCCGCTCGCTCCCGAAGCGCGCGAGGCGATGCTGCGCTGGCTCGAGGGGGCCGGGGAGGGCGCCGATGACCTCGGAGGCTATGCCAATCCCTCGAGCACGCACAAGGCCGGGCGCGCAGCCGCCGCTGCGGTCGAGGTCGCGCGCGACCAGGTCGCGGCGCTGCTGCCCAAAGACGGACGGCTCTTCTTCACCTCGGGCGCGACCGAGGCGCTCAACTGGGCGCTGCTGCGCGGGGTGGAGGTCATGCCCGGCGGCGTCGCAGGGCTCAGCATCGAACATGCCGCGTCGCTGCAATGCCTCGAACGGCTGAATGCCGCGATCCTGCCCGTCGATGGCGAGGGGCTGGCGCTGCCCCCCGACGATGCGCTGATTCCCGAAAGAGGGATCGTCGCCACGATGCTGGTGAACAACGAGGTCGGGACGATCCAGCCGGTCGCCGACTTCGCCACCGCCGCGCATCGCAAGAACAGCCTGCTGCTCTGCGACGCGGTGCAGGGCTATGGCCGCGTCGCGATCCCCGACGGCGCCGACCTGATCGCGATCTCGGCGCACAAGATTCACGGGCCGAAGGGTATCGGCGCGCTCTGGGTGCGGGACGGCGTCGATCTGCCGCCGCTGATGTTCGGCGGCGCGCAGGAACAGGGGATGCGCTCGGGTACCGTCTCGCCCGCGTTGTGCGCCGGTTTCGGCGCCGCCGCGGCGCTGGCTGCAGAGCGGTTCGACAAGGATGCCGAGCATGTCGAACGCCTCTGGTCGCTCGCGATGGACATGCTTCCCGAATGGACGATCAATGGTGATGCGGACCGGCGCTATCGCGGCAATCTCAATGTCCGGCGCGAGGGTGTGAACGGCCTCCGCCTGATGTCCGACGCGCGCGACGTCGCCTTTTCGCTCGGCAGCGCGTGCGGCAGCGGTTCGGGCAAGGTCAGCCATGTCCTGCGCGCGATGGGCGTCAGCGAGGCCGACGCGCGTGCGTCGATCCGCCTCGGCTGGGGCCGCTATACGACCGAGGCCGAGTTGCGCGAGGGCCTGAGCGCGATCAGGGACGCCGCGCGACTGCAGGGGGTGAACTGATGCGCGTCACCTTCATCCACGCCGACGGCAAGGCGCGCACCGAGGCCGAAGCCGAACCCGGCTCGATCCTGCTCGATGTCGCGCAGGCGCATCTGATGCCGCTCGAAGGGACGTGCGAGGGTCAGATGGCCTGCTCGACCTGTCACGTGATCGTTGCAAAAGAGGATTTCGACCGCCTGCCACCCGCGAGCGAGATGGAAGAAGATATGCTCGACCTCGCGGCCGGGGTGCGCCGCACCAGCCGCCTGTCGTGCCAGATCGTGCTGACCGCGGACCTCGACGGGCTGACCGTGCATATCCCGTCTGAAAGCCGCAATATGCAAGGGCCGCGCTGATGCGGATGATCCTGCCCGCCGCCGCGCTGCTGGCGCTGTCTGCCTGTGCTGCCGTGCCGGCGGAGCCGACGGGCGACTCGGTGATCTCGGCCAAGGCGATACGCGAAATCGAAAAGCGTAGCGGTGGGCGGTTGGGCATCGCCGTTGTCGACGGACGCGGAAAGCTGGTTTCGGCCGATCGCGGCAACGAACGCTTTGCGATGTGCTCGACCTTCAAGCTCCTGCTTGCGGGGCAGGTGCTCGAACGCGCCGCCAAAGGCGTGTCGCTCCGTACGCCGCTCGCCTTCACGCGCGCCGATCTTGTTTCCTGGTCGCCCGGCACCGAAAAGCTGGTCGGGCCGGACGGCAAGGGCGAACAGCGGCTGGGGTTCGCGGCGCGCGATGCCGTCGTGCTCAGCGACAACACGGCGGCGAACCTGATCCTTGCGCAGATCGGTGGGCCCGCTGCCTTCACCGCCGCAGTGCGGCGCGCGGGCGATGGGGTGACGCGGCTCGACAGGATCGAGCCCGAACTCAACGAAAACGCACCGGACGACGAGCGCGACACGACCAGCCCGATCGCGATGGCGACGAGCGCCGCATCCTATGTCTTCGGCGACCGGCTCGACGCTGACCACCGTCAGCAATTGCGCGGCTGGATGATCGAAAGCGAGACCGGTCTCAAGCGCATCCGCGCCGGATTGCCGCAAGGCTGGATCGCGGGCGACAAGACGGGGACATGCGGCAACGCCTATAACGACGTCGCCTTTGTCGAGACGCCGGGCGGCGGGAAATATGTGATCGCCATCTATCTCGATCGCCCGACCGTCAAAGGCGACGATGCCAGCGCGATCATTGCCGACGCTGCACTTATTGCCGTAGCGGACCTGCCCGACTGAGCAGGCAGCTTGCATTTCGGCCCGCGCGCCGCCATATGCGCGGCGGGAGTCGGGCGGACGCAGTCTTCGCCAACCCGGTCAGGTCCGGAAGGAAGCAGCCGCAACGAATTCGCTGCGGGTCGTTCCGGCTCCCACCCTCACCAGCTTCGTTCCATTTTTTCGTCACCCCGGACTTGATCCGGGGTCCAGCTTTTCAACGTTGCTGAGCGGGACCCCGGATCAAGTCCGGGGTGACGAGGTTTTGGGCTTATTCCCCTTCGACAAGCGCCACGACCGTGCCTAATACGGATCGTATGAGCGATTCCGCCGACGACGAACCGACGATGCTGGGCATGGATTTGCCGGAGACGCCCGCGCCTTCGGCCTCCGCCGGGCCCTACCGCGTCCTTGCCCGCAAATATCGGCCGCAAACCTTTGCCGAGCTGATCGGGCAGGATGCGATGGTGAAGACGCTCGGCAACGCGATCGCGCGCGACCGGCTGGCGCATGCGTTCCTCATGACCGGGGTGCGCGGGGTCGGCAAGACGTCGACCGCGCGTCTGATCGCCAAGGCGCTCAATTGCATCGGCCCCGACGGGCAGGGCGGGCCGACGATCGATCCGTGCGGGGTGTGCGAACCGTGCCGCGCGATCACCGAGGGGCGCCATATCGACGTGATCGAGATGGACGCCGCGTCGAACACCGGCGTCGACGATGTGCGCGAGATTATCGAAGCGGTGCGCTACGCCGCCGTGTCGGCGCGCTACAAGATCTACATCATCGACGAAGTACATATGTTGTCGCGTAACGCCTTCAACGCGCTTCTGAAAACGCTCGAAGAGCCGCCGCCGCACGTCAAATTCCTCTTCGCGACGACCGAGGTCAACAAGGTGCCGGTGACGGTGCTGTCGCGCTGCCAGCGTTTCGACCTCCGCCGCATTACCCCCGACATGCTTTTCGCGCATTTCAGCGCGATCCTGCAGAAGGAAGGCGTCGAGGCCGAGGCGCCCGCAATCTGGCTGATCGCCAATGCCGCCGAAGGCTCGGTGCGCGACGGGCTGTCGATCCTCGACCAGGCGATCGCCCACGTCGACCTCGATGGCGGCGGCAAGATCGGCGCCGATCAGGTGCGGACGATGCTCGGCCTCTCCGATCGCACGTCGATCGCGCAGCTGATGGCGACGATCCTCGACGGCGATGCAGGGGCCGCGATCGATCTCGCCCGCGCCCAATATGCGCTCGGCATCGAACCCGTCGCGATGGTGCGCGGGTTGATGGACCTGACCCATGCGATCACGCTCGCCAAAGTCTCGCGCCACGACGATCCCGCGCTTGCGCAGGCTGACCGCGAGCGTATCGGCGACTGGGCGCAGAAGCTTGGTTTCGCGCCGCTCAATCGCCTTTGGCAGCTCCTGCTCAAGGGGCACGACGAGGTGCTGCGCGCGAACAACCCGCTCGAACATCTCGAGATGCTGCTGCTGCGCGTGATCTACGCCGCGTCGCTGCCCGATCCGGGCGAACTTGCGAAACTGCTCGAAAAGGGCGGCGTGCCGGCGACGCCGATGGTCGCGCCGGCGGCTCCTGCAGCGCAGGGCGATACCGCGACCGCGCCGCCGGCCGAAGCGCCCGCAGCGGAAGTGCCGGCGTCGGCGCTGACGATCGCACAGATACATCAGCTCCTCGAAAGCTCCGGTAATCATCAGCTTGCACGGCAAGTTTATGACGATCTCAAGCTCGTCGAACTCGAACCCGGGCTGCTCGTCCATGCGCCGGTGCCCGCACTCGACGGCGACTTCGCGCGGCGGCTCGGCGAGGCGCTGCTGAACCAGACCGGCAGCCGCTGGCAGGTTCGCGCGGGTGAGGGCGAGGCGCGGCCGAGCCTCGGTCAGGTACGGCAGGCGAAACTCGACGACAATGACGCGCGAATCCGCGAATTGCCCGTCGTGAAGGCCGCCTTGGCCGCTTTTCCCGACGCAAGGCTTGTCGAGGACGACGACAATCGCCATAGGTCGAACCCATGAAATCGATCGAAGAAATGATGAAGGCGGCGCAGGAAGCCGCCGCCACCGTCCAGGCGCAGATGCAGGAGGCGCAGGCGAAGCTCGACAGCGTCGAGGTCGAAGGCGTTTCGGGCGGCGGACTCGTGAAGATCACCGCGACGGCGAAGGGCCGGATCAAGGCGATCCACATCGACGACAGCCTGATGGTTCCCTCCGACAAGCAGATGCTCGAGGATTTGCTCGCCGCCGCGTTCAACGACGCGCGCGAAAAGGCCGATGCGGCGAGCAACGAGGAAATGGGCAAGATGACGAGCGGCCTGCCGCTCCCCCCGGGTTTCAAGCTGCCGTTCTGATCGAAATCGTCGCCCCCGCGAAGGCGGGGACCGTCATCGGTGTAGCGCAGCGTCGCCGCCGGCCGCGTCGGGAGGCGCGTGACCCCGGCCCCTTCGCGGGGCGACGTTCATTCCCTCTCGTTCAGCACTCCTACATTGAACGCGCGGCAAATTACGCCATATTAGCGAAGAACCACCTATAAGAAGGGCGGTGCGCCCGGTCGCGGGGCCCGTCCAGGAGCCGTAATGACGCAATCTTATCCCCTTCTTCCGCTGCGTGACATCGTCGTTTTCCCGCACATGATCGTGCCGCTCTTCGTCGGCCGCGACCGTTCGGTCGCCGCGCTCGAAGCCGCGATGGAAAGCGACAAGGAAATCTTCCTCGTTGCCCAGCTCGATCCGGGCGAGGACGATCCGCAGCGCGACGATCTCTACGACGTCGGCGTGATCGCCACGGTGCTCCAGCTGCTCAAGCTGCCCGATGGCACCGTCCGTGTGCTCGTCGAGGGCAAGGAGCGCGCGAAGCTGCTCTCGCTCGCCAACGAGGACAAGGCCGTGATGGCGAGCGTGAAGCCGATCGGCGACACGCTCGACGACAGCGTCGATACTGCCGCGCTGATGCGTTCGGTCGTCGACCAGTTCGAAAATTACGCCAAGCTCAACAAGAAGATGCCCGCCGAAACCGCGGTGCAGCTGTCGCAGATCGAGGACGCCTCGCGTCTCGCCGATTCGGTTGCCGGCAATCTCAACATCAAGGTGTCCGACAAGCAGGCGCTGCTCGTCGAGGATGCGCCGTCGAAGCGGCTCGAAATGGTCTTCGCCTTCATGGAGGGCGAGCTTGGCGTGCTGCAGGTCGAAAAGAAGATCCGCGGCCGCGTGAAGCGCCAGATGGAAAAGAGCCAGCGCGAATATTATCTCAACGAGCAGCTGAAGGCGATCCAGCGCGAGCTCGGCAACGACAATGGCGAGGGCGGCGACGATCTCGCCGAACTGCAGCTCAGGATCGACAGCCTCAAAATGTCGAAGGAGGCCAAGGCCAAGGCGAACGCCGAGCTCAAGAAGCTGCGTGCGATGGCGCCGATGTCGGCCGAGGCGACCGTTGTCCGCAACTATCTCGACACGCTGATCGGCCTGCCGTGGGGCAAGAAGTCGAAGCTCAAGAAGGATATCGCGAAGGCGCAGGCCGTCCTCGACGACGACCATTATGCGCTCGAAAAGGTCAAGGACCGGATCGTCGAATATCTCGCCGTGCAGGCGCGCACCAACAAGCTCAAGGGGCCGATCCTCTGTCTCGTCGGCCCGCCGGGTGTCGGCAAGACCTCGCTCGGCCGCAGCATCGCGAAGGCGACGGGGCGCGAATTCGTGCGCCAGTCGCTCGGCGGCGTGCGTGACGAGGCCGAAATCCGCGGCCACCGCCGCACCTATATCGGCTCGCTACCGGGCAAGATCGTGACCAACCTCAAAAAGGCCGGCACGATGAACCCGCTGTTCCTGCTCGACGAGATCGACAAGCTCGGCCAGGATTTCCGCGGTGATCCGGCGTCGGCGCTGCTCGAAGTGCTCGATCCCGAACAGAATGCGAAGTTCCAGGACCATTATCTGGAAATCGACGTCGACCTGTCGGACATCATGTTCGTGACGACCGCGAACTCGCTCAACCTGCCGCAGCCGTTGCTCGACCGCATGGAGATCATCCGGCTCGAGGGCTATACCGAGGACGAGAAGGTCGAGATCGCCAAGCTGCACCTGATCGCGAAGCAGATCGAGGCGCACGGGCTCAAGGCCGGCGAGTTCGAACTGACCGAAGAGGGGCTGCGCGACCTCATCCGCTATTATACGCGTGAGGCGGGCGTCCGCACGCTCGAGCGCGAAATCGCGCGTCTTGCGCGCAAGGCGCTGCGCAAGATCCTTGAGGGCAAGGCGGAAAGCGTGGTCGTCACGCCCGACAATCTCGCCGAATTCGCCGGCGTGCGGAAGTTCCGCCACGGCGTCTCGGATCGCGAGGATCAGGTCGGCGCGGTCACGGGGCTCGCGTGGACCGAGGTCGGCGGTGAGCTGCTCACGATCGAGGCGGTCACTGCGTCGGGCAAGGGGCAGGTCCGCACGACGGGCAAGCTCGGCGAGGTGATGACCGAATCGGTGCAGGCCGCGCTCTCCTTCGTGAAGGCGCGTGCGCCGGCCTATGGCATCAAGCCCAGCCTGTTCGCGCGCAAGGACATCCACATCCACCTGCCCGAAGGCGCGGTGCCGAAAGATGGTCCGTCGGCGGGTGTCGGCATGGTGACCGCGATGGTCTCGACGCTCACCGGAATCGCGGTGCGCAAGGATGTCGCGATGACCGGCGAGGTCACCCTGCGCGGTCGCGTGCTGGCGATCGGCGGGCTCAAGGAAAAGCTGCTCGCCGCGCTTCGCGGTGGCATCACGACGGTCCTCATTCCCGAGGAGAATGAAAAGGATCTGGTCGAAATCCCGGCGAACATCACCGAAAAGCTGAAGATCATTCCGGTCAGTCATGTCGACCAGGTCCTGGCGGAGGCGCTCGTTTCTCCGGTCGAACCGATCGAATGGACCGAGGCCGACGAACTCGCCGCCTCGCCGCCGATCGCTCCCGGGAGCGATCCCGAAACGGCGATTCGCCACTGAGCCTGGCCCGCTTCAGGGCAATTCGCCCCAAATTCGTCGCAAAAACGGCGTTTTGGGGCGTTTTTCTCCCTTTTTTGCTTTGACAAGCCGGGGTCAATCATCGTTAGTGACGCGCCATGGCTCCGGGCCATGAGAATCACTTAAACCAACCATATTGCAGGGGTTCCTTAGGCATGAACAAACAAGACCTGATCGCCGCTGTCGCTGACTCGAGCGGCCTGACCAAGGGTGACGCGAGCAAGGCCGTCGAGGCCGTGTTCGACGCAATCACCGGTTCGCTGAAGAAGGGCGGCGAAGTCCGTCTCGTCGGCTTCGGCACCTTCGCGGTCAGCAAGCGCAAGGCATCGACCGGCCGCAACCCGCGCACCGGCGAAACGATGACCATCGCGGCGTCGAACCAGCCGAAGTTCAAGGCCGGCAAGGCCCTCAAGGACGCCGTCAACTAAGTTGACAGGCACCTTCTGGTGAATACATTTCGGGCCGCGGCGCAAGCTGCGGCCCGATTTGTATCTGCCCGGGGGATTCAAGCGGTTTGTGCGTGAAGATTGAGCAAATGCCCGTTGCAATCACCGTCGCAGCGGCTATGGACGTCCAGCTTTCGGACGTCGGCCCCTCGGCCTGCACCGGACGGGCGCGTAGCTCAGCGGTAGAGCACACCCTTCACACGGGTGGGGTCACAGGTTCAATCCCTGTCGCGCCCACCATGGCCTTTCGGGCCATGGTCGAAACCGGAACGGTGGCTGACGCACCCATTCATCGCCTATTCAATGCCTTCGCGTTAGAGAAGCGGCCATGATCCGTACCCTGACTCTCTCGCTCGTTTCCGCCATGCTGCTGTCGGCAGGCGTACCTGCGGCTGCGCGCGGCGATCGCGACCAGGACAATCTGCGCGAAGCCGCGGCGCAGGGGCAGGTGATCCCGCTCAACAGGCTGATCGCCGAGATCCGTTCGCGTCCGCCCTATAGCGAGATGACCTATCTCGGCGGTCCGCAGTTCGACGCGGGGCGGATGATTTACGCGCTCAAGTTCATGGACGGCAGTCAGGTGGTCGTCGTCTATGTCGATGCCCGCACCGGCCGGATCGTGGGCCGGAAACCCTGACATTTCCAGCGAGCCGGCGGAACGTCACAACGAGATTTTGCGATGACCGTCCGGACTTGATACACAGTCGAAACATGCGGTCGGCGCTGTCCGGCGCGCAAAGGAAAGGCGCCTGAATGCGGATTTTGATTGTCGAAGACGAACCCACGCTGGGTCCGCAGCTCAAGGCGACGCTGGAAGGCGCCGGCTATGCCGTCGACCTCGCTACCGACGGCGAGGACGGCCATTTCCTGGGCTCGACCGAAAATTACGACGCCGCGATTCTCGACCTCGGCTTGCCCGAAATCGACGGACTGACGGTGCTCGACCGGTGGCGCCGCGAAAAGCGCAATTTTCCCGTGCTCGTGCTGACCGCGCGCGACAGCTGGTCCGACAAGGTCGCGGGGCTCGACGCGGGCGCCGACGATTATCTTGCCAAGCCGTTCCAGACCGAGGAACTGATCGCCCGCCTTCGCGCGTTGATTCGCCGCGCTGCGGGCAATGCGTCGAGCGAACTTATCGCGGGCGACGTCCGTCTCGATACGCGGTCGGGCCGCGTGACGCTTGCGGGCGAGCCGGTGAAGCTGACCGCGCAGGAATACAAGCTCCTGTCGTATCTGCTGCATCACAAGGGAAAGGTCGTGTCGCGTACCGAGCTGATCGAGCATATCTATGATCAGGACTTCGATCGCGATTCGAACACGATCGAGGTGTTCGTGACGCGCATCCGGAAAAAGCTTGGCGCCGACATCATCACCACCATTCGCGGTCTCGGCTACCAGCTCGACGATCCGCAGGGCTGAACCGGCCAGGCATGGCCGATCCCGAACCCGACCAGTCCGCCGTGACCGAAGCGGACGCGGCAAGCAGATCCGTCGCGCCGGCGAGCCGCATTACCGGCTCGCTCGCGCGGCGCATGATCGCGATTGCCGCGCTCTGGATTTCGGTGCTGCTGATCGGCGGTGGTTTCGCGCTCGACCGGGTGCTGACGGGCGCGATCACGCGCAATTTCGATTCGAGCCTCGAATATGTGCTGATCGCGATGATCCGCTCGTCCGAGATCGGCCCCGATGGCGAGGTGCGGCTGGTCGAGCCGCTCGGCGACCAGCGTTTCCTCGAACCCTACAGCGGCCTTTATTGGCAGATCAGCGGCGGCGGGCAGGAACCCTATCGTTCGCGCTCGCTGTGGGAGCGCACGCTGAAGGCGCCGACGCCGCACATCGACAACCAGATCCACACCTATGACAGCAACCAGTTCCCCGACGAGGAACTGCGCATCCTCGAACGCAACGTCATCCTGCCGGGCAGCAAGACCAACTGGCGCTACCAGATCGCGCAATCGCGCGAGGCGCTCGACGCGCAGGTCGGCGCGGTGCGGCAGACGCTGATCCCCAGTCTTGCCTTGCTCGGCCTCGGTCTGATCATCCTCGCCGCGCTCCAGACCTTCTACGGCCTATGGCCGCTCCGCCACATCCGCCGCGCGATCGCGGCGATGCGCGGCGGGCAGAACCGGCGCGTCGATGCGCCGCTGCCGCTCGAAGTGCAGCCGATGGTCGACGAACTCAATGCGCTGCTCGCACACAACGAGAAGCAGGCCGAGGAAGCGCGCCTCCATGCCGGAAATCTCGCACATGCGCTGAAGACGCCGCTCACGGTGCTGGTCAACAGCGCGACCAGTTCGGACTCGGAGCTCGCCGAGACGGTGCGCCGCGAGGCGGCGACGATGCAGCGGCAGGTCGAGCACCACCTCGCCCGCGCGCGAGCCGTCGGCAGGCGTGGCGCCGCGCAGGCGCGCGCCGTCGTCTGGGACAGCGTCGGCAGCGTCTCGCGCGCGGTCGCCGCGCTCTATCCCGACGCCCGGCTCGACGCGGCGGGCGACAAGCAACTCATCGTGCGCGTCGAGCGGCAGGACCTCGACGAACTGGTCGGGAATCTGCTCGAGAACGCCGCCAAATATGGCGGCGGCAGCGTCTTCGTGACTGTGCAGCGCGACGGGAACATGGCCGAGATACTGGTCGAGGACGATGGTCCGGGAATTTCGCCCGACGACCGAGTCCGGGTGATCGACCGCGGCGTGCGGCTCGACAGCGGAAAGCCCGGAACCGGGCTCGGCCTTGCGATCGTGCGCGACGTCGCCGAAATCTATGGCGGCAGCGTCACGCTTGAGGAGAGCGAGGACCTGGGCGGCGTACTGGTGCGGCTGAGGCTGCCGGCGGGTTAGGCCGCCGTGACTTCCAGCCCGCGCTGGACTGCGGGGCGTGCGAGGCCCGCATCGAGCCAGCGCTGGATGTGCCCGAACCGTCTGAAACCGACGATCTCCGCGGCATCATAGAAGCCGATCAGGTTGCGGACCCATCCGAGAAGCGAGATGTCGGCGATGCTGTAGTCGGCGCCCATCACCCATTCACGTTCGGCCAGCCGCGCGTCGAGCACGCCGAGCAGGCGCGCGGATTCGGCTGCATAACGGTCGCGCGGGCGCTTGTCCCTATATTCGCGTCCGGCGAATTTGTGGAAGAAACCGAGCTGGCCGAACATCGGCCCGACGCCGCCCATCTGCCACATGACCCACTGGATCGTCTCGTAGCGCGCGTTCGGATCGGCCGGGAGAAACTGCCCGCTCTTGTCGGCCAGATAGATCAGGATCGCGCCCGATTCGAACAGCGCGAGCGGTCTGCCGCTCGGGCCCCGGGGATCGTAGATCGCCGGAATCTTGCCGTTCGGGTTGAGCGCGAGGAAGGCCAACTCGTGGCTTTCGTTCGCCATGATGTCGACCCGGTGCGGCTCATAGGGCAGGCCGGTCTCCTCAAGCATGATCCCCACCTTCACTCCATTGGGCGTGGGCGCCGAGAAGAGCTGGAGCCGGTCGGGATATTGCGCCGGCCAGCGCGCGAAAATCGGATGATCGGGGTTCATGCGCTCTGCTCCCGCTTGGCCTGCTGATGGTGGCGGATCACCTCGTCGATGATGAACCGCAGGAATTTCTCGGTGAAATCGGGGTCGAGATCGGCATCGCGCGCGAGCGAACGCAGTCGTTCGATCTGACGCTCCTCGCGGCCGGGATCGGCGGGGGGCAGGCCCTCGCGCGCCTTGAGTTCGCCGACCGCCTTGGTCACCTTGAACCGCTCGGCGAGCATATAGACGAGCGCGGCGTCGATATTGTCGATGCTCTGGCGGTAACGGCTAAGCTGGTCGTCCATGAACGGCTCCTCTGATGCCCGGCACGCTTGGCACCGGGCGGGGGCGCGATGCAAGCCGAAAGTCGTTGCAAATTTGTGGCCTCCTGGCCAAGGGTCGCCGCGTCATGACTGCGGAAATCCACCAGCTGCACGGCGACCGGTCGCCCTCGCTCGATCCGATGATGGCGCTCGTCGCCGCCGATATGAACGAGGTGAATTCGGTCATTCTCGACCGGATGCAGTCCGAAGTGCCGCTGATCCCCGAACTCGCGGGTCACCTCATTGCGGGCGGTGGCAAGCGGATGCGGCCGATGCTGACGCTCGCGTGCGGCAAGCTGCTCGACTATCCGGGCCGTCGGCATTGCAAATTGGCGGCAGCAGTCGAGTTCATCCACACCGCAACCCTGCTTCACGACGATGTCGTCGACAAGTCGGACCTGCGCCGCGGCCGCAAGACCGCGAACATCATCTGGGGCAACAGCGCCTCGGTGCTCGTCGGCGACTTCCTGTTCAGCCGCGCTTTCGAAGTGATGGTCGAGGACGGCTCGCTGAAGGTACTGAAGATCCTCAGCCGCGCGTCGGCAGTGATCGCCGAGGGCGAGGTAAACCAGCTTTCGGCGCAGCGCCGGATCGAGACGAGCGAGGACCAGTATCTCGCGATCATCAACGCCAAGACCGCCGAGCTGTTCGCCGCGGCGTGCAAGATCGCGGCGGTTGTCGCCGAGCGCGACGAGGCGACCGAGGCCGCGCTCGATGCCTATGGCCGTAATCTCGGCATCGCGTTCCAGCTCGTCGACGATGCGATCGACTATGTTTCGGACGCCGAAACGATGGGGAAGGGCGTCGGCGACGATTTCCGCGACGGCAAGGTGACCCTGCCCGTCATTCTCGCCTACGCGCGCGGCAATGCCGAGGAACGCGAATTCTGGAAGCAGGCGATCACGGGCCACAAGACTTCGGACGAGGATCTCGCTTACGCAACCTCGCTGCTCCACAAACATGACGCGATTGCCGACACGCTGGCGCGGGCGCGGCATTATGGCCAGCGTGCGGTAGATGCGATCGGCGGTTTCAGCGCCAGTCAGGCGAAATCGGCGCTGACCGAAGCCGTCGCCTTCGCGGTCGCGCGCGCCTATTGAGGCCGGCATGGCGATGATGGGCCCAGTGGCGGACAGCCCCGATGCCTATATCGCGGCGCTTTCGGGATGGCAGCTGGAACGGTGCGCGATGATGCGGGCGGCGATCCTGCGCGCCGCGCCCTTCGACGAAACGATCAAATGGACCAACCTCGTCTTCATGGCGAACGGTCCGTGCATATTGATCCGCGCAGAGGAGCATCGCGTGCTGCTCGGTTTCTGGCGCGGCAAGAGGCTGCGCGAGATCGAGCCGCGCATCAAGGCAAGCGGGAAATATGAACTCGGCAATCTGGTGATGACCGAAGGGACGGCGGTCGACCCCGGGCTCGTCGAACGGCTGGCGACGGAAGCCTGCCGGCTCAATTTCGACGTTGGTAATCCCGCAGCGCGCTGCTGATGCAACCACTACCCATCGATGCGGTGCTGCCCGATATCATGGCGGCGCTGGTGCTCAGGCCCAACGCGGTGGTCGTTGCCCCGCCGGGTGCGGGCAAGACGACGCGCGTCGCGCCCGCGATCCTCGACCAGCCGTGGTGCAGAGGCGCGGTGTGGTTGCTCTCGCCTCGCAGGCTTGCGGCGAGGGGTGCGGCCGAACGCATTGCCGAGGAGATGGGCGAAACGGTCGGCGGTGCGGTAGGCTATGCGACCCGCCTCGACAGCAAGCAGTCGGCGGCGACGCGGCTGCTCGTGATGACGCCCGGGCTGTTCCGCAACCGCATTCTCGCCGATCCCGAGCTTCGGGGCGTGTCGGCGGTGCTGTTCGACGAAGTCCACGAGCGCAGCCTCGACGGCGATTTCGCCCTCGCGCTGGCTATCGACGCGCAGCAGGGGCTGCGCGACGATCTCCGTCTCGTTGCCATGTCGGCGACGCTCGACGGCGCGCGCTTCGGCGCCTTGCTTGGCAATGCGCCGGTGGTGAAAAGCGAGGGAAAGATATGGCCGCTCGACCTCCGCCATGTCGGGCGACGTGCAGAGGACCGGCTCGAAGCGTCGATACTGGGTGCGGTGCGGCAGGCGCTGACCGATGTGTCCGAAGGCGACATGCTCGCCTTCCTGCCCGGCACCGCCGACATCGAACGCGCCGCGACTGCAGTCGAAGACGCGCGGTTGCCGCTCGTCGTCCACCGCCTCCACGGCCAGATCGATCCCGCACTCCAGCGCAAGGCGCTCGTTCGCGATCCCGACGGGCGGCGCAAGCTGATCCTCGCAACGAGTATCGCCGAGACCAGCCTGACGATCGATGGCGTGCGGATTGTGATCGACGCGGGTCTGTCGCGGCGCCCGCGTTTCGACAAGGCGGCGGGTATCGCGCGGCTCGTCACCGAGCGCGCGAGCCAGGCGTCGGCAACGCAACGCGCGGGGCGCGCGGCGCGGCAGGGGCCCGGGGTTGCCTATCGTCTGTGGGAGGCCGCGGCGACCGCGGGCATGCCGCCGTTCGATCCGCCCGAAATCCACGAGAATGATCTGATGCCCGTCGTGCTCGACTGCGCGAGCTGGGGCATCGTCGATCCGCGCCAGTTGGGTTGGCTCGATCCGCCCGCGCCAGCGGCGATTTCGGAAGCGAAGACGCGTTTGCAGACGATCGGTGCGTTGGCCGACGATGGCCGCATCACCGCGCATGGCAAGGCGCTCGCCGCGATTCCGCTACCGGTGCCGCTCGCGCATATGCTGCTCGATGCGGCGCGTGCGGGGGAGGCCGAGATGGCGGGGCAACTCGCGGTGCTGCTTACCGAGCCGGGTCTGGGCGGGCGCGGCGTCGACGTCGAGGCGCGGCTTTCGCGCTGGCGCGGGCAACGCAATGAACGGAGCGAAGGCGCGTGGCGGCTCGCGCGGCGTCTGGCGACCATCGGCGAGAAGCTGGCGACGGAGAGCGATAGCGTCGCGCCGCGTTCGATCGGCGGATGGATCGCGACCGCCTGGCCCGACCGCGTCGCCCGGCAACGTGCCGGCCAGCGCGGCGAATATCTGAGCGTCGGCGGCCGCGCCTATCGTATCGACGCGGTCGATGCGCTTGCCGGAAACGAATGGCTCGCGATCGCCGATGCGCAGGGCCACGCCGCGGGCGTGCGCATCCTCGCTGCCGCGCCGATCGAGCAGGCCGAGGTCGAGGCGCTGTTCGCGGATCGGATCGTGGCGCATTCGGCGAGCAGTTACGACAGCGCGAACGACCGCGTCGATCATCGCCGCGAGCGGCGGCTCGGCGCGATTGCGCTGACGAGCGGGCAGGCGGGGCGCAGCGAAAATGCCGAAGACGACGTTGCGGTGCGGATGACGGTGGTGCGCGCCAAGGGTCTCGGCCTGATCGGCTGGGGGCCGGCGTCGCAGGCGCTGCGCCAGCGTGCTTCCTATGCCGGGATCGACGCGCTTTCGACCGGCGCGCTCGCCGACAGCCTCGAACTCTGGCTCGAGCCGCTGCTTTCGGGTTGCCGAGGGCTGCGCGACATCGGCGATCGCAAGCTGGCCGACGCGTTGATGGCGACGCTCGACTGGCCCGCGCGGCAATTGCTCGAGAAACACGCGCCTGCCGATTATACGACGCCCGTCGGTAGCCGGCATCCGATCGACTATGGCGCCGACGGCGGGCCGACGGTCAGCGTGCGCGTGCAGGAATTGTTCGGGCTCGCGCGCCATCCGACGATCGGCGACCCGCCGGTGCCGCTGGTGCTGGCGCTGACCTCGCCCGCGCATCGGCCGATCCAGACGACGCGCGATCTCGTTTCCTTCTGGAGCGGGAGCTGGCACGATGTGGCGCGCGAGATGCGCGGGCGCTATCCCAAGCATAGCTGGCCCGACGATCCGGCAAACGCGCGTCCGACGCTGATGACGAAAGCGGCGCAGGCGCGGCGCGATGCACAATAGGCCCCTTTTCGTGTGCGCCGCTTGGCGCTAAGGCGGCGGCTCAGGCCCCGGTTACACAGGACGACCCCGATGAAAGCGCGTATTTTCCAGAAGCCCAAGAATGCCATGCAGTCGGGGCGTGCCGGGACGCAGCGCTGGGTGCTCGAATATGCGCCCGCCGAGGCGCGCAAGGCCGATCCGCTGATGGGCTGGGCGGGCAGCGGCGACACGCAGCGCCAGCTTCGCCTGGGCTTCGCGAGCCGCGAAGAGGCGGTTGCCTATGCGGAGAAGAACGGGATCGAGGTCGAAGTCACCGCAACCCCCGTTCGCACGTTGAAGATCCAGGCCTACGCCGACAATTTCCGGTGATAAAAGGACGGCCCCGAAGGGCCGTCGAATTCAGGCTTCGGCGTCGGGCTGCAACAATTTGTGCAGATGGACGACGACATATTTCATTTCGGCATCGTCGACCGTGCGCTGCGCGGCGCTGCGCCACGCCTTTTCGGCCGACTTGTAGTCGGGATAGAGGCCGACGACGTCGAGATTGTGGAGGTCGACGAAGTCGAGGCCCTGCGGATCGGCGACGCGTCCGCCGAACACGAGATGCAATTTGCTCATGACTGCTTTCCTTGCGGGTTAGCACGGGGAGGGGAGAGAAGGCGCGCCCCTACCAGCGCTTCGCCGTTACGGCAAGTCCGGCTCACTCCTCGGGTTTGCGGCCCTTCGGGATGAGCGAACCGAGCAGAGCGCCGATCGCGACTGCGCCGGCGACGAGCGCCAGTGGCTGCTTCTCGGCGACGTCCTTGAGCTTGCTGTTTGCGCGCTTGGCCTGTGCCTTGCCCTTTTCATAGACTTCGCCGGCGGCTTCGCGGGCCACGCCGGCCTGCTCGCTCGCCTTGGCTGCGAAGTCTTCGGTCGCGGCGCGCGCGCGGCCATAGCCGTCCTGAATACGCGCCTTCGCGGCCTCGGCGGTCAGTCGCGCGTTTTCGGCGGTTTTCTCCGCAAGTTCACTCGCTTTTGCACGCGTCTCGCGGGCGGTTTCACCGAACGGCTTCATTATCGTCTTCCTCCACAGTTTCGATGTCATTTTCGCCCGCCGGTTCGTCGGCGGAACGAAAATGATCGGCGACGTCTGCCGCCAGGTCCTGAATCTTTTGTACCAGACGCGGGGCATGTTCCTTGATCGGTTCGCGCAGCAGCCATGCGACGCCCGCCGCCGCTGCGATCGCGATCGGAAGGCGGTTGCTCCGAAACTGCTCCTGCACGGCCTGCGCCGTATCGTCGACGGCCTCGCCAATCCGATATTTGCTGCGATCGACAAGCGCGCCGGGTTTGAATGCCGCGCGCGCGACATCGAGCCGGCGGTGCAGTTCGGCGCGCTGGAGCATCGAGCGGCGCGCCGCCGCGATCAGGCGATTACGCGTCCGAGGCATCGTCGATCCCCTCGTTGGTCAGGTCGCGCCGCAGCGCGGTGCGGATGTCGGCATAGCTGCGCTGCGCGCGCCAGCCGGCAAAGCCCGCGATGGCCAGCAGAACCGCGACCACGATCAAGGTTGCAATGAACGGCCCGACGTGCGGCGCAAGCGCGAGGATCGCCCCGAATGCCAGTGCGAGCATGGCGATGCCCAGCGCTGAAGCTGCAACCGCGCCCCAGCCCGCCGTCCATGAAGCGCCGTGCAGTGCCAGCTCGGTGCGCGCTTCGAGCAGCGCAAGCTCGGCCTTCGCCGTCGCCGAAAGATTGTCGACGACGTCGCCGACGATCTTCTCGAGCGGAACGGGGGGCGGCGCAAGCGGACGCCCGTCGGGCGCGTAACCGTGACTTATGCCGTCAAAGCTACGCGCGTCGGACGTCGACGGAGTCTTCGGATCGGAAGGTGGCAAGGCCCTGTCAATCGTTCGAGTTGCCCTTGAGCATCCGGGCAAGGACGAAGCCGATCACCGTGGCCGCACCGACGGCGATCGCCGGGTTCTTCTTGACCATGTCGCGTGTCGAGGCGGCGAGTTCGTCGAGATCCTTCTTGTCGAGCGTCGTCGCGAGGCCGGCGACGGTCGAAGCGGCCGAACGGGCATAGTCGCCATACTGTTTGCCAAACTTGCTATCGACGGTGCCGGCACTGTCTTCCAGAAGTTTGGCGAGGTTGCCGACGGCCTTGGCGGCCTTGTCCTTGCCCTTGGTCGCGGCCTTGCGTGCCTCGGTCGAAGCCTGATCCGCGAGGGTTGCGGCTTCCTGCTTCAGCGAGGCCGCCTTCTTCGATGCCTCGGACTTGATGGTGTCGCGCGTCGCGGCGATCTGGTCGCGGATCGGATGCTCCTTTGCGGCCTTCACGGTTGCGGGCTTGCGCGCGGGTGCGGCCTTGACGGCGGCAGCCTTGGCGGGGGCCTTGGGACGGGGAGCTGCGGCTTTCTTCGTCGCGGGAGTAGCGGCTTTGGCCATCAATTTGTCCTCTTCTGTCGTGTCGGGCGCCGCAAGGGCGGGCAACCTCTCTTGGTCCTGTCAGAATATATAGCAAGGCGCGTCGAATGGTTCCATCCCTCCGCAAAATTCCTATGCGTGGTTGCACTAGCGGCAAGCCGCCGATAACAGGCGGGCGCTCTCTCAACCTGCTCCGTTCGGGGCGCCCTTGCAGGACGACATCCATGACCGCCATCATCGACATCCACGGCCGCGAAATCCTCGACAGCCGCGGCAATCCGACCGTCGAAGTCGATGTGTTGCTGGAAGACGGCAGCTTCGGCCGCGCCGCGGTTCCGTCGGGCGCTTCGACCGGCGCGCACGAGGCGGTCGAACTGCGCGACGGTGACAAGTCGCGTTATCTTGGCAAGGGCGTGACGAAAGCCGTCGCAGCCGTGAACGGCGACATCGCCGAAGCGCTGATCGGCCTCGATGCCGAGGACCAGCGCGAACTCGATCAGGCGATGATCGACCTCGACGGCACGCCGAACAAGAGCCGCCTCGGCGCCAATGCGATCCTCGGCGTCAGCCTCGCCGCCGCCAAGGCCGCAGCCGATGCGCGCGGCCTGCCGCTCTATCGTTACGTCGGCGGCGTCTCGGCGCGCACCTTGCCGGTGCCGATGATGAACATCATCAACGGCGGTGAGCATGCCGACAATCCGATCGACGTGCAGGAATTCATGATCATGCCCGTCGGCGCCGGCAGCATCGCCGAAGCCGTGCGCTGGGGCAGCGAGATTTTCCACACGCTGAAGAAGGGCCTGTCGGCGAAGGGGCTCGCGACCGCGGTCGGCGACGAGGGCGGCTTCGCTCCGAACCTCGCCTCGACGCGCGCCGCGCTCGACTTCATCGCCGCGTCGGTCGACCAGGCCGGCTTCAAGCTCGGCACGGACGTCGTGCTCGCGCTCGATTGCGCCGCGACCGAATTCTTCAGGAACGGCAAATATGAAATCAGCGGCGAGGGTCTGTCGCTCAGCCCCGAACAGATGGCCGAATATCTCGCCGCGCTCGTGAACGACTATCCGATCAAGTCGATCGAAGACGGCATGAGCGAGGATGATTTCACCGGCTGGAAGGCGCTGACCGACCTCGTCGGCGACAAGTGCCAACTCGTCGGCGACGATCTGTTCGTAACCAACCCGGCGCGTCTCGAACAGGGCATCAGGGACGGCCTCGCCAACTCGCTGCTCGTCAAGGTCAACCAGATCGGCACGCTTTCGGAAACGCTCGATGCGGTCGATATGGCGCACCGCGCGCGCTACACCGCCGTCATGTCGCACCGCTCGGGCGAGACCGAGGATTCGACGATCGCCGATCTCGCGGTCGCGACCAACTGCGGCCAGATCAAGACCGGCAGCCTCGCGCGTTCGGACCGGCTTGCGAAGTACAACCAGCTGATCCGCATCGAGGAAGAGCTGGGCGACATGGCGCGTTACCCGGGGGCTTCGATTTTCGGATAAACCGACCTTGCCTATGCGCAGGCGTGCTATAGCAATAGCGCGTCTGGGTTGGGGCAGGGGCGGCGAAATGGCGGACGCCAAAAAGGCAAGGTCGCGATCGCGACTGTTTATCGGCATGGGATGTGTCGCGGTCGTTGTCGCCCTGACCGGATTTGCGAAGACCTTTTTCTATCCGCTTCTCGCGGGCACCTTTCGTGCGCACCCGATGATCTATGTTCACGGGATTTTCCTGTTCGGGTGGGTCGCCTTTTTCCTGTTTCAGGCGTTGCTTGCGTACAGGGGGAAAATAGCGCGCCATCGATCGCTCGGCCGGATCGGCGGCGTCCTTGCTATCGGAGTGGTCGGGTCGACGATTTTCGTCGCGACCCTTGCCGGGCGGCGCGTCGCGGCGAGCGGCGCGGCGGAGGTGGCGCATGGCGAATTGTTCGTCGTGATGCTGGAGATGCTGGTGTTCGCTGGCCTGATCTTCGCGGCGTTATGGTTCCGGCGACGGCCGGAAGTTCACAAGCGGCTGATGCTGCTGGCGCTGATCGGATCGCTCGGTCCGGCGTGGTTTCGTTTCCGCCATTATTTCCCTGAAGTTGACAATCCGCTGTTCCTCTATTCGGTCCTGCTCGCGGACTCGTTGATCGTGATCGCCATCCTTTCCGATACTTTTCGGCGCGGGCGTCCGCATCCGGTCTATACCGCGGGGGGCGGTGGGATGATCTTGCTGCACCTGTTCGAGGTTTTCGGTTTCGACACGCCGCTGTTTCGGGCGGCGGCGAAGGTTGCGGCCGGACCATTGGTCGGTTGACAGTGGAAAAGCGCCGCAAGGCCGCTTGACGCCGCGAATCAACTCTGATTCAAGGGCCGGAATGACGCAGCGCCACAAATTCCGCAAATCGATGAGCCGGGCCACCGGTCCGGCCATTGCGGTGATGGTCGTGCTGGCGATGATCGGCTACATCATCTTCGGTCCGACCGGGCTTTATGCTTGGGGCGAATATGGCCAGTCGGTCGAAAAGAAGCGCGTCGTGCTGAGCGAACTGACGAAGAGGCAGAACGAGCTTCAGAACCGCGTCAACCTGCTCGACCGGCGGCGCGTCGACCCCGATCTCGCCGAAGAATATGTGCGCGAGAAACTGGGCGCCTATCACCCCGACGAGGTGATCATTCCGATGGAGCCCGAAGCGAAGCCCTGAGCTTTGATCGCGCCGCGGCGACGCCTTTTGCTGCATACGTAAGTTGACGTCGCCGCCTTCCATGGTGGGCGTTGCCAAGTGCGGCGCGGCTCTCCTATATGACGCCTTGCCGTAACGGCTAAATGCAAAGGAACCCGTCTTGGCCAAAGCTCCCGCGCGCAAGTCTGCCGCGCCAACAAAGACTGCATCCACCCCGGCCCCCGCGACCAATCGCGAGATGCCGCGCGATCCCGTCCCCTATGACGCGTCGCCCGAGGAACTCGAGAAATTCTACCGCGAAATGCTGCTCATCCGCCGCTTCGAGGAAAAGGCGGGACAGCTCTACGGCCTCGGCCTGATCGGCGGGTTCTGCCACCTCTATATCGGTCAGGAAGCCGTCGCGGTCGGCCTGCAGTCGGCGCTCGACGGCGACAAGGACAGCGTGATCACCGGTTATCGCGACCATGGCCACATGCTCGCTTACGGCATCGACCCCAAGGTCATCATGGCCGAACTCACCGGGCGCGCCGCCGGCATCTCGAAGGGCAAGGGCGGTTCGATGCACATGTTCAGCGTCGAGCACAAATTCTACGGCGGCCACGGCATCGTCGGCGCGCAGGTGTCGCTCGGCACCGGGCTCGCCTTCGCGCACAAATATCGCGGCGACGGCGGTGTGGCGATGGCCTATTTCGGCGATGGCGCCGCGAACCAGGGCCAGGTCTATGAGAGCTTCAACATGGCCGAGCTGTGGAAGCTGCCGATCATCTTCGTGATCGAGAACAATCAATATGCGATGGGCACGTCGGTCAACCGTGCGTCGGCCGAGGACCAGCTCTATCGCCGCGGCGAAAGCTTCCGCATCCCCGGCATGCAGGTCGACGGCATGGACGTGCTCGCCGTGCGCGGCGCAGCCGAGGCGGCGCTTGAGTGGGTGCGCGCGGGCAAGGGCCCCGTGCTGATGGAGCTCAAGACCTATCGTTACCGTGGCCATTCGATGTCCGACCCCGCCAAATATCGCAGCCGCGAGGAAGTGCAGGCGGTGCGCGACAAGAGCGACGCGATCGAGCATCTGAAAAAGCTGATGACCGACGCGGGAATCCCCGAAGACAAGTTCAAGGATATCGACAAGGAAATCCGCCAGATCGTTGCGGAATCGGCCGACTTCGCGGAAAGCGCGCCCGAACCCGAACTTCATGAACTTTATACCGACGTGCTGGTGGAGCAATATTGAGATGGCCATCGAATTGAAAATGCCGGCACTGTCGCCGACGATGGAAGAGGGCACGCTCGCCAAGTGGCTCGTCAAGGAAGGCGACACGGTGAAGTCGGGCGACATTCTCGCCGAGATCGAGACCGACAAGGCGACGATGGAATTCGAAGCGGTCGATGAAGGCACGATCGGCCAGATCCTCGTCGCCGAGGGCACCGACAATGTGAAGGTCGGCACCGTGATTGCGACGATCACCGGCGAGGGTGAAGAAGCCGCCGCTCCGGCTGCTGCGCCTGCGCCGGCCGCTGCTCCCGAACCGAAGGCCGAAGCTCCGGCACCCGCCGCCGCTCCTGCCGCTGCGCCCGCCCCGGCCGAGCGCGCGTCGGACCCTGCGATCCCCGAGGGTACCGCGATGGTACGCCTGACGGTCCGCGAAGCGCTCCGCGACGCGATGGCCGAGGAAATGCGGGGGGATGATCGTGTCTTCGTGATGGGCGAGGAAGTCGCCGAATATCAGGGCGCATACAAGGTCACGCAGGGGCTGCTGCAGGAATTCGGATCGCAGCGCGTCGTCGACACGCCGATCACCGAATATGGCTTTGCCGGTCTCGGCGCGGGCGCGGCAATGGGCGGCCTCAAGCCCATCATCGAATTCATGACCTTCAACTTCGCGATGCAGGCGATCGACCACATCATCAACTCGGCGGCGAAGACCAACTATATGTCGGGCGGTCAGATGCGTTGTCCGATCGTGTTCCGCGGTCCTAACGGTGCCGCAGCGCGCGTCGGCGCCCAGCACAGCCAGAATTACGGCCCGTGGTATGCGAGTGTTCCCGGGCTGATCGTAATCGCGCCCTATGACGCGGCCGATACCAAGGGTCTGATGAAGGCAGCGATCCGCACCGAAGATCCGGTCGTCTTTCTCGAAAACGAACTGCTCTATGGTCGCAGCTTCGACGTTCCCGACGTCGAGGATTTCGTGCTGCCGATCGGCAAGGCGCGGATCATGCGGCAGGGCAGCGACGTGACCATCGTCAGCTATTCGATCGGCGTCGGGCTCGCGCTCGAAGCCGCCGACCAGTTGGCTGGCGAGGGCATTGACGCCGAGGTCATCGATCTGCGCACGCTGCGCCCGCTCGACACCGCGACCGTGCTCGCCAGCCTCAGGAAGACGAATCATCTCGTCGTCGTCGAGGAAGGCTGGCCAACCTGCTCGATCGCCAGCGAACTCGCGATGGTCGCGATGGAGCAGGGCTTCGACGATCTCGATGCGCCCGTCATGCGTGTGTGCAACGAGGATGTGCCGCTGCCCTATGCGAACAATCTCGAAAAGGCCGCGCTCGTCGATACGCCGCGCGTCGTGGGCGCGGTGAAGGCGGTCCTCAATCGCGCCTGACGATCCGGAGACGGCTTTCTACCCCGACATGCGCGATCCGCGCGTCATGGTCGCCGTGCCGCAGGCGCGGCGCGCGGCCATGGCGGCGCTGTGGGGCCTGGCCGCGCGGCTGACGAAGCTGCTCATCGATGCGCGCGAGCCGCTGATCGGCCAGATCAAGCTCGCGTGGTGGCGCGACATGGTAGCGATGCTCGCAAGCGATCCGGGGGCGCTGCCGAAGGGTGAGCCGCTGCTGGCCGATCTTCAGGCCAGCTGGGCCGGGCAGGGGGGCCTCGACGCGCTTGTCGATGCGGCCGAAGCGTTTTTGCTTGCCGAGGCAGACGAGGAACGCCGCGCCGCGTCCGAAAGCTTTGGCAGATATTTGTTCAAACTCTCCGGCGGTGAGGAGGCGGGCGGAAAACGCTGGGGTCTTCTATGGGGTGCCGGCGTCGAGGAAGGCGAACGCGAAGCGCGCGAGCTGCTTGCCCATGCCAGGCGTTCCGCTGCGCCGCCGCGCCGCCTTTTTGGCGGAAGCCGCTCGCTTCTGATGCTCGACCGCTGGGCCGCGGCAATCGCGAGCCACGACGGCGAACGCCACCTGCGTAGCGAGGGTCTGCTGCTCCTGTGCATCGGTCTTTTCGGCCGCTGACGACCAAAAATTGCGCCGGGGGTGGAAATGAGGCTCCCGACCATCTATCTTGGCCGGAACAAACGGGGTCGCAGGGGACAATGCGATGTTCAATGGGCTGGTCGCCTATCTCGATTCGATCAAGGCGCGTGATCCGGCGCCGCGATCGCGCTGGGAAATTCTGCTTTATCCGGGTCTGCTCGCGGTCGGCATGCACCGCATCGCGCACTGGCTGTTCGAGGCGCGGCTTTTCTTCCTCGCGCGCTTCGTCAATCACCTCTCGCGTTTCCTGACCGCGATCGACATCCATCCGGGTGCAAAGATCGGCGAGCATCTGTTCATCGATCATGGCTTCGGCGTCGTGATCGGCGAGACCGCCGAGATCGGCGACAATGTCTCCATCTATCAGGGCGTCACGCTTGGCGGTACCGATCCCGCGAACGGCATCGGCGGCAAGCGTCACCCGACGCTGTCCGACGATGTCATTGTTGGCTCGGGCGCCCAGATTCTCGGCCCCGTCACGGTCAACGCGCGCGCGCGCGTCGGCGCCAACGCCGTGGTGACCAAGGATGTTCCCGAAGGCGCGGTGATGGTCGGCATCCCGGCGCGTTCGACCCTGCTCGACGCGACCGAATATGCGCGCGAATTCGTGCCCTATGGCACGCCCTGCAGCGAAACCTTCGACCCCGCGACGCAAAAGGTCGAACTGCTGCAATGCCAGCTCGATCAGATGCAAAAGCAGCTGAAGGCGCTGCTCGAAGAGCGCGAACTCGCCGCGGTCGATGACGAGGCGCCGCGGCGCAAAGGGAGCCGGACCGGCGCCTGATGGGGACAGTCACGCCTCTGCCGTTCAATAATCGGGCGGCACCGCAACAGACCGGTTTCGAGCGCCCCGAACTGATGCGCATCCTCGACCTTTACGGCCGCATGGTCGCGGCGGGACATTGGCGCGACTATGCGATGGATTTCCACCGCGACGCCGCGATCTTCTCGGCCTTTCGCCGCGCCGCCGAGCGCCCTGAATATCGCATTGAAAAACGCCCCGCCTTGCGGAGCCGGCAGGGCATGTGGGCCCTTGTCTCCGAAGCCGGGGCGATCCTGAAACGCGGCGACGAGCTGGCGAATGTGCTCGCCCCCGTCGAACGCAAGCTGTTGAAGCTGGTTGGAGACTAGGGCCCGAACGGCGAGTGTGGATCAGGCCTCTCTCTGTTGACCTGACCCACACCCGTTCCTCCCGTAGGGGAGTTCCGGCTATCAGGCCGCCGCGAGGCGCCGCAGCCGTTTGTCGTCGCCCAGCAGCACGGTCGGGCTGCCATGCGCCTTGCGGCGTTCGACCCAGTCGCGCAGCAATTCGGCGCAGCTGTGATCGAGCCCCGAAAGCTGCCCGCAGTCGATGGTGACCGCCCTGTCGCGCGGGATCGAACCCAGCGTGTCTTCCAGCTTGGGAAGCTGGACGAAGGTAGCCGAACCCGACAGGCGAACGCGCGTCCCTTCCGCATTGTCCGAATGATCCACCTTGAGCCGCAGGCTGCGTACATGGGGGATGAGTTCGACGAGCGAGAAGAGGATGCCGACGATCACGCCGGTCAGCAGGTCGACTGCGACCACGAGCACGAGCGTCGTGGCCCAGATCAGAACGGGCAGCACGCCGTGGTGACGGAGCAGTTCGCGGGCATGGTCGAGTTTGACCAGTCGCCAGCCGGTCACGACGAGCACCGCGCCGAGCGTCGCCATCGGCATCGCGCGCATCACCGACGGCAACAGCGCGACGAACGCGAGGATCCAGACGCCGTGCAGGATCGCCGAGAGGCGCGATACCGCACCGGCCTGGACGTTGGCCGAGCTGCGGACGATGACGCCCGTCATCGGCAGCGCACCCGCGCCGCCGCACAGCATGTTGCCGACGCCTTGGGCGCGCAGTTCCTTGTTGAAATCGCTGCGCGGGCCGTCGTGCATCTTGTCGACCGCCGCCGCCGACAGCAACGTCTCGGCGCTGGCGATGAAGGCGACCGCGATGGCGGCGGCAATGATTTCCGGCGTCAGCCAGCCGGCGAAGGATGTCGGCGGGGTGATCGCGGCGAGGATCGAATCCGGCACCTCGACGCGCGCGACGTTCATGCCCAGCACAAGCGAAACCACCGTGCCGGCCACGACGCCCAGCAATGCGCCGGGGACGAGCCGCAGCGATTCCGGACGCCATTTCTCCCACGCGAGCATGACGCCGATCGTGACGGCGGCGATCAGCAGCGCGAGCTCGGTGCCGCCCGGGCTGGAGGTGTTGAGCCCGAGCAGACGGCCCGGCATCGCGGCGATATTCTCGAGCCCGCTGGCCAGCGGCTTGGCGTCGAACAGCACGTGGAACTGGCCGATGACGATCAGAATGCCGATGCCGGCGAGCATCCCATGCACGACCGCGGGCGAAATCGCCCGGAACCAGCCGCCGAGTTTCATCACGCCCGCGATCAGCTGGACGGCGCCCGCGATGAGCAGGATGGGGCCGAGCGCCTCGATGCCCTGCGTGCGGATCAGTTCGAAGACGATCACCGCAAGACCCGCGGCGGGGCCGCTGACCTGAAGCGGCGACCCGGCGATCGCACCGACGACGATCCCGCCGATAATGCCCGTTATCAGGCCTTTTTCCGGCGGGAGTCCCGATGCTACAGCGATGCCCATGCACAGCGGCATCGCGACGAGAAAGACGACGATCGACGCCGCGAAGTCGCGCGACAGGCCGCTGGCAGAGCTGACGGGGAGAGCCTGACTCGCCATGATCAGGCCGCCTTCGCCTGACCGGCCTGCATCGCGAGACGCTGTCCGGCGGCAACCGCGACGGGCAGGGGTTCGTCGGCCCGGATCGCGATGAAGCGACCGGTAGCGCCGTCGAGGCCCATCACGACGCCCTGGTGGATGTCGACGAACCAGCCGTGCAGCGAAATCTCTCCGCGCGCGATGCCTGCGGCAACCGACGGATGGGTGCGCAGGTGCGCGATCTGGACGACGATATTCTCGAGGCTGGCGGCGCGCACGAGTCCGGCGTCGTCGAGGTCGGTATAGCCCGAACGCACCACATGTTCGGCGGCATGGCTGTGGCGGAGCCAGGCGGCGACATTGGGCATGCCTTCGGTCATGTGCGGGTTCATCAGCGCCTTCATCGCGCCGCAGTCCGAATGGCCGCACACGATGATGTCGCGCACGCCGAGCGCCGCGACCGCATATTCGACGGTCGAGGAGACGCCGCCGTTCTGCGTTGCAAAGGGCGGGACGATATTGCCGGCGTTACGGCAGACGAACAGGTCACCGGGTTCGGCCTGCATGATATGTTCGGGCACGATGCGGCTGTCCGCGCAGGAAATCATGAGGGCCTTGGGGCTCTGGCCATCGGCGACAAGTTTTGCGAACAGGTCGTTGCGACTGGGGAAGACGCGTTTTTCGAAATCGAACACGCGTCCGATCAGGTCGTTCATGAAACCACTCCTTGCTGGTTGGTTCCACGCACATGGCGATCGAATTTTGCTGCGGTGCAGCGCGAGTGTAACGAAATGTTTCTCAGGCGGCGGGAAGGCGCAGGCGTGCGGCGAGACCGCCGAGGTGGCTTTCGCCAAGCTCGAGCGTGCCGCCGTGAATATGCGCGATCCGGTCGACGATCGACAGGCCCAGCCCGAACCCGCCGGTATCGCGCGCCCGCGCGCTGTCGAGCCGGGCGAACGGCTGGATCGCTTCCTCGCGAAGATGCCGGGGAATGCCGGGGCCGTCGTCGGCGATTTCGATCTCGACCCAGCGTTCGCTGTTGCGCATCCGGATCTCGACCTCGCTTCCGAAACGCAGCGCGTTGCCGAGCAGGTTGCGGACGGCGCGTTTGATCGCGATGCGATGGACCGACAGGACCAGATGGTCGGGCCCGACGTAGCGGACCCGGTGCCCCAGATCGCTCGCCTCGTCGACCGCGGTCGCGCACATGACGGCGACATCGGTCAGCGCGACGGGCTCGGTCGGATTGTCGATGTCGCCCGACAGATAGGCGAGCAGCGAGTCGATCATCCGCTCCATCTCGCCGATATCCTGCTCCATATCGCGGCCGGCGAGCGGGTCGCGGACGCTTTCGGCGCGCAGCCGCAGCCGCGCGAGCGGGGTCCGGAAATCGTGGCCGACGGCTGCGAGCGCCTGCGTCCGGTCGGCGATCATCGCCGAAATGCGATGCTGCATCTCGTTGAAGGCGCTGATCACCTTCCGCACCTCGGCGGGGCCGCGCACGGGCACGTCGGTGAAATCGCGCTTGCCGATCGTTTCGGTCGCGCGCGTCAGGTCGCGCAGCGGGCGGAGCGTGTGCCGGATCAGCAGGCTGGCGAGGAGCACGAGCGCGATCGCCGGGATCAGCGTCTGCAGGCTTCGGCCGAGAGTCAGGTCGAGCTGGCGGATATGGTCGCGCGCGCTGAAGCTGACCCAGCTGCCGTCGTTGAGCCGGATCGCGCCCGATATCGTGCTGTGCAGCCCTGGCGACTGGAGATAGAGCCGCAGGTCGCGCTCCCGGATCTCCGGCTCCCAGTCGAGGATCTGCCGCGTGATCTGGTTGAGCTTGGGCGATACGGGCGGCGGGTTGACCAGCCTTTCCTGCCATACGAGATGATAGCGGGTCGTCGTCAGTTCGGATGCCACCGTGTCACGCTGCGATCGCGGGGCTTCCTCGATCAGCTTGCCCGACAGGACGAGATGTTCGGCGAGGCGCCGGGCCTTGTCGCCGTTGATCGAAAACTGGCTCGCGCGTTCGTAGAGAAAGATGCTGGCGACGCTTTCGAGCAGAACGACCGCGCACAGGATTGCGACGATCTGTCCGAACAGACCGAACCCGCGTCGTTCGAACAGGCTCAAAACCGCTCGGCCGGAACGTTGAGCATATATCCGATGCCGCGCACCGTCGCGATCGGCGCGGGCTTGTCAGAGGTCGACAATTTGCGGCGCAGCCGGCTGATGAGCACGTCGATGCTGCGATCCGAGCTGTCGCCGAGGCGGGTACGCGATAATTCGATCAGCCGCTCGCGCGCGATGACGCGCTGCGCATTGTCGCACAGGCTGACGAGCAGGTCGAACTCGGCGCCGGTCAGTTCGATCGCCGCGCCCTCGGGCGACAGCAACTGCCGTCGAGGCAGATCGGCCGTCCAGCCGCCGAAACGTATGATTCCGCGCTCGCGATCCGCCGGGGGGCGTTCGACCGCGTGCCGGCGCAGGACGGCGCGGACGCGCGCGACCATTTCGCGAACCCCGAACGGCTTGGCGAGATAGTCGTCGGCGCCGAGCTCGAGTCCGATGATGCGGTCGGTTTCGGTGCCCTTGGCCGACATGAAGATGATCGGGATGTTGCTCGTTCGGCGGACTTCGCGACAGATGTCGATCCCCGACGTGCCGGGCAGCATGATGTCGAGCAGCAGCAGGTCGGCGGGCGCCGCGCGCAGGGCGTCCCACATTTGCGGGGCGGTGCCTGCCGTGCGGACGATATAGCCATGCTCCTGCAGGGCGCGGGCGGTCAGGGTCCGGATCGGAGGATCGTCCTCCACCATCAGGATATTCGGCGGTGTCATAGCTTCACCTGGGAGAGGGTTGCGCCATTTCCGGCGCAGACCCGCCCGTCCGTGCCAAATTGCGTAGGGAAGTGAGTGCCTTGCGCTGTGCGAAGGCGGTCCTTGGGATACACAGCCCCGTGGATCCGCGCCTCTCTTATCGCGCCTGTCCGTTGAGGCAAGAGGGCGAATCGCCTTTTTCGATGCGTGCTGCCGGAACCTCCGGACGAAAAAAAGGGGCTCCGGCCTTCCGGCCGGAGCCCCTCGATATCGGTTTCCGACGCGGGAAATCCGACGGGTTGACGCGCTTATCCTTGCGCCGCTGCGCTCGCTGTCCGGACCGTCGCGGGCAGTTGGCTGGCCAGATTGTCGGGCAGCAGCGCGACAACCGCCGCCCGCGCATTCTGCCAGAAAGCCGACAGCAGCAGCAGTGCCGAGCCGATGACAAACGCCGTCAGCGCGACGTTGAGCTCGACCGCGCCGAATTCGCGGAACAATTGCGTCATCGCGAACAGCACATAGGCGAGCGCCGACACGAGCAGCGCGCGGCGGTCGATCGCCAGTGCGATCAGGCCGAAGATCACATAGATGCCGACGACCATCACCGCAGCGCCGCTGCCGATATCGTCGCCGCGCGTCACGCCGAGCAGGTGGAAGACCGGATGCGCGATCATCGGCGCGGCGAGCAGGTGGAGCCAGAAGGCGACGTCACTGCGGCGCGTCTGGCGCGCCCGGTCGCTGCGGTCCCACCACATGGCGAGCGCGAAGACGCCGAGTCCGGCAATCAGCACGAGGACCATAGGCAGCGTTCCGTCGGGGCTCGGTACGCCGGTGATTGCGAGCACGACCGCGACTGCTGTCGCCGCCAGTGCAGCGGTGCCTGCAGCCACGGTGATCGGCACCATGAAGCGTTTCCAGTGCGCCCAGGTCGCGCCGGCGGTGACCAGCGCCATCGCGCCGATCAGGATCGCGCCCGTCGTCTCGCCGGGGTCGCTTCCGAAGATGGATTCGCCATGTTTGACGAGGAAGCCGACCATCGTGGCGAAAACCCCGCCCGAAAAGGCAAGGACAAGGACGATGCTGGGCAGCGCCATGCGGCGCTGCCGCGTGAAATATTCGGCGAGAAACCACGCCGAGGCGGCGACGAACGCTCCGCCGAGCGCGGGGTGGATCGATGCGCCGATCCAGCCGACCGCAACGAGCAGGATCACCGCCGCGATGCTGACGAAAATATCGTTGAAGCCGGTGATGAGGCGGAAGGATTCCTCATCCGCTCCGGGGGCGGCGCGCACCGATGCGATATGCGTCCGGAAAGCCAGCGCGGCCTCCGGCGTCAGTACCTTTGCATCGACCGCGGCTTGCAGGTCGCTTTCACTATACATCGGGGTCGTCCTTCTGTCCGATCCCCTTGCCCCGTACCGCTTGTAGCAGGGCTGTATTAGTGATGCAATACGATAAGTCAGGCAAAGATTTGCGCCGAGGTCAGTCGCTCGCCCTGCGCGCGCGTGATGCGATCGACGAGCCGCCATGCGAGCGGATAGAGCGCGAGGCACAGCACCGATGAAAAGGTTTCGGCCTCCAGCGCGCTTCGCGCGTCGGCTGCATTCGCGGGGTCGAGGCCGTGGCGGAAGGCAAGCCAGGAGGCGATTCCGGTGAGAACCCACACACCCCACCAGTAAACGAGCAAGGGCGCGCCGCGATCCAGCTCGCGTCCGCCGCCGTGGCTCGCGTTCCATATCTGGCGCATCGCATCAAAGGGTTTGTAAAAATTTGCGATGGGCACGAAATGCCAGCCGACCGCCCAGCCGGGAGTATAGCGAAACCCCGGTACCATCGCCGCATCCACATTGGCGGCCGCGCGATAGATCCACATGCCGAAGACGACATAGGTGGCGAGAAGCAACAGCCAGTTCGCGAGCAGGACGCTTGCATAGAGGCCGTCGGGGCTGGTCACATCGTCAGCATTGTCAAGGCTGATCGCACCCTGCAGTTCGGCAATCTCGCCGATCAGCATCGGGATGACCAGCACCAGACCTCCGACGAGCATCGCCTTGACGATCTTCGCTCGCCGCTGCAGCAGGTCGATCCCGTCGCCGAGGCTCATCTCCGCCATATCTTTCCCCCGCACAGGGCTGCCGCTCCGGCAGCGCTGTGCGGTTCGGTGTATCAGGCTCAGCCCAGTGCCATCAATGCCTTCATGACGTTCATCGACTGCTCGCTGCCCGACTGCGGCACGGTTTCGCCATTGCGGTCGATGATCTTCTCCCACGCCGCGGCGACGCCTTCGGGGGTGCGCTCGCCCTCGGGAAGTGCGACGCCCGGGGTCATCGTGACATAGGCGGCGTGGAACGCGCCCGCGCCGGCGCCGACGATCATGTTGGTCGGCGCATCCTCGCTGACCAGATAGAGCGCGGCCGGAACGACATTCTCGGGCGTGAACTTCTCGAACAATTCGGCGGGGAAGATGTCCTCGGTCATGCGCGTGCCCGCGACCGGCGCGATCGTGTTGCAGCGGATGTTGTATTTCGCGCCCTCGAGGTGGAGCGTCTTGGTCAGCCCCGCGAGGCCGAGCTTCGCGGCGCCGTAATTGGCCTGGCCGAAATTGCCGTAGAGGCCGGTCGACGAGGCGGTCATCAGGATGCGGCCATAGGCCTGTTCGCGCATCAGGTCCCAGCACGCCTTGGTGACATTGGCGCTGCCGCTGACATGCACTTTCAGCACGAGATCGAAATCGGCGGGCTCCATCTTGGCGAAGCTCTTGTCGCGCAGGATGCCGGCGTTGTTGATCAGGACATGGACGCCGCCCCATTCTTCCTTCGCCTTGGCGACCATTTCGACCATCTGCTCATATTCGGTGACGCTGCCGCCATTCGACATGGCGGTGCCGCCCGCCGCGCGGATTTCCTCGACGACCTGAAGCGCGGCGTCCGAATGACCGGTGCCGTCGCGCGATCCGCCGAGGTCGTTGACGACCACCTTGGCGCCGCGCCGCGCGAGTTCGAGCGCATAGGCGCGGCCGAGGCCGCCGCCGGCGCCGGTAACGATGGCAACGCGGCCGTCAAATTTGATCGTCATGATGGTCTCCCGGAAAAGGCTGAAAAGTTGTCAATGAAAACGCGACGTCCTTAGCTGTTCGGCACGGGCAGGCAAGGGGGATGAAAGCGCGCCGAAAAAGCCGATTGTCACCGAATTGCCATTTCAATGACGCACTTCTGTAATAAACCAGCAATAGTAGCACCATCGAACCGTCGTCACCTTTCGCAATGGAGCTTCGATCTTGCGCCACGCCCTGACAGCAGCCTTTCTGGCGACGTCGATGTTCAGCTTGCCGACAACGGCGCGGGCGCAGGCGATGAGCGCCGAGGAAGCGGCTGCCCTGCGCGCCGAACTTGCGGCGCTAAAGGCGCAGGTCCAGACGCTGGAGGCGCGGCTCGATGCGGCGACGGCGCAACCGGCCCCGGCGCCGGTTCCCGCGACTCCGCCGCCATCGGTGACTGCGAAGCCTGCGACCGAAGTGAGCTGGAAGGGGGCGCCGGAGATGAAGACCGCCGACGGCTGGCTCTTCAAGCCGCGCGGGCGCATTCAGCTCGACCTGTCGAGCATCGACACACCCGCGGGCGTGACCGGCATCCGCGGCGGGACCGCGACCGAATTTCGCCGCGTCTATCTGGGCGTCGACGGCAAGATCCCGGGCGGTTTTACCTATCGTCTGGAAGCCGACATCGCGAACAGCGAGGTCGAGCTCACCGATGTTTACCTGACCTATGGCACCGGGCCGCTGTCGGTCACGGTGGGGCACGTCAAGACCTTCGCGTCGCTGGACGATCTTACGAGCGACCTGTTCACCAGCTTTACCGAGCGCGCCGCGTTCACGCAGGCGTTCGGTTTCGAACGCCGCATCGGCCTGTCGGCGCAATACAAGGGCAAGGCGGTGCTGCTGCAGGGCGGGGTATTCGGCGACAATGCGCGCGACCTCACCGACGCGAACCACAGCTACAGCTTCGACGGGCGTGCGGTGTTCATGCCGAAGATCGGCGGCACGCAGCTTCACCTCGCCGCGTCGGGCCATTACCGTGACCCGAACGATCCCGCCGCGACGAACCGGTATCGCGCGCGGCCCTTCGACCATGCCACCGACGTCCGGCTGGTCGATACGGGGCTGATCGACATATCCAGCGAAAGGGGGCTCGGCCTCGAAGGTGCGGTCCTCGCCGGGCCGTTCCATGCAGCCGCCGAGGGCTTCTGGCAGACGGTCAAGCGCAGAACCGCCGCCGATCCGACCTTCTTCGGCGGCTATGCCGAGGTCGGCATGGTGCTGACCGGCGGCGATGCGCGCGGCTATCGCGACGGGCTGTTCGACCGGCTGAAACCGTCGAAGCCGGTCACCGCGGGCGGGATCGGCGCGATCGAGGTCAATGCGCGCTACGACTATCTCGATCTCAACGATGCGGGGCTGGTCGGCGGACGGCAACAGGTTGCGCTGATCGGGGTCGTCTGGGCGCCGATCGACTATATCCGGATCACCGCCAATTACGGCAAGCTGTGGCTCGACGACGCACGCGTTGCGACCGCGACGGGCGACCGCGACTATACGGCCGATACCTTCGGGCTGCGGACGCAGATCGACTTCTGACGGAAACGACAGTTTTGGGTTAGGGAGCGGACGCCACTCCATTCTTGCTTCGTCATCCCCGCGAAAGCGGGGACCCAGAGCGTCCGTCGGCTGGCACATCCCTGGGTTCCCGCTTTCGCGGGAATGGCAAAGGGAGAGGAAGGGAAACCTCCGGTCGAAACCGGAAGCTCAGATGCTCTTGCCTGCGTCCAGCGCATAGCCTGCCGAGCGCACGGTGCGGATGATATCGCTCGTACCGGGCAGGTTGATCGCTTTCCGCAAACGCCGGATATGGACGTCAACGGTGCGCAATTCGATGTCGCTGTCCTGGCCCCACACGCTGTCGAGCAGCTGCCCGCGCGAGAAGACGCGGCCCGGATGCTCCATGAAATGGCGCAGCAGGCGGAACTCGGTCGGCCCCATCGCGACGATCTGGCTGTTGCGCACGACCTTGTGCGCGACCGAATCGAGCTCGATGTCGGCATAGGTCAGCATCTCGCCTGCGAGCGCGGGGCGCAGGCGGCGGAGCACCGCCGAAACCCGCGCAACCAGTTCGCGCGGGCTGAACGGCTTGGTGACATAATCGTCGGCGCCGGTTTCGAGACCGCGGATACGGTCCTCTTCCTCGCCACGCGCGGTCAGCATGATGATCGGGACGTTTGCCGACTTGGCGTTGCGGCGCAGACGCCGGCAGACCTCGATGCCGGGCAGGCTTTCGATCATCCAGTCGAGGAGGACGATGTCGGGCACGCGCTCCTCGACGAGGACGAGCGCCTGCTCGCCGTCGGGGGTCTGACGGACCGAAAAGCCCTCGCGTGCGAAATGCCAGACGATGAGTTCGGCGATCGCCTCGTCATCCTCGATCAGCAGCAAATCGGGCTGCGGCATCAGCCTTGCTCCTGCTCCGCGGCGCCATCTTCGGGCTGTTCGCCGCGCTCGCGTTCTTCCATGTGATCGCCGGTCACGACATAATAGACCATCTCGGCGATGTTCGTCGCATGGTCGCCCATGCGCTCGAGATTCTTGGCGACGAACAGCAGGTGCGCGCTCTCGGTGATGTATTTGGGGTTTTCCATCATGAAGGTGACGAGCGTGCGGAAAATGCTGTTATAGAAATCGTCGACATTCTTGTCGCGCACCGTCACCCGAACCGCGAGTTCGGCGTCGCGCGCGGCGAAGCTGTCGAGCGCGTCGTGCACCAGTTCGGCGACAATCGACGACATCGACATCAGCACCGGGATCGCCTCGATCGACCGCGTCTGGTCCATCAATGCAACGCGCTTCGCGATATTCTTCGCATAGTCGCCGATGCGCTCGACGACCGAGACGATTTTCAGCGCCGCGATCATCTCGCGAAGATCGTCGGCCATCGGCGCGCGCAGCGCGATCGTCTGGACCGTGAGCTGCTCGACTTCGCTTTCGAGTGCGTCGATCTTCTTGTCGTCGCGCACGACTTGCGCCGCGAGGTCGAGGTCGCCCTTGCTGAGTGCCGTCATCGCCTGGAGCAGCGCCTGTTCGGCGCGGCCGCCCATTTCGCTGATCAGGCCACGCAGGCGGTTGAGGTCCTCGTCGAAGGCCTTGACCGTATGATCATTCACGACTGCCATCTACTTCGTCCTTCTTCGGCCGGCTTAACCGTAACGGCCGGTGATATAGTCCTTGGTGCGTTCCTGCTTCGGGTTGGTGAAGATGTCGGTCGTCTTGCCGTATTCGACCAATGTCCCGAGGTGGAAAAAGGCGGTGCGCTGCGACACGCGGGCCGCCTGCTGCATATTGTGCGTGACGATCACGATAGCATATTTACCGCGCAGCTCGTGGATCAGTTCCTCGATCTTCGCGGTCGCGATCGGATCGAGCGCCGAACAGGGCTCGTCCATCAGGATTACTTCGGGATCGACCGCGATCGCGCGCGCGATGCAGAGGCGCTGCTGCTGGCCGCCCGACAGCGCGGTGCCGCTTTCGCCGAGCCGGTCCTTGACCTCGTCCCACAGGCCGGCGCGCACCAGCGCGCGCTCGACGATCACGTCGAGGTCGGCTTTCGACGGCGCAAGGCCGTGGATGCGCGGGCCATAGCCGACATTGTCATAGATCGACTTGGGGAAGGGGTTCGGTTTCTGGAACACCATGCCGACACGCGCGCGCAGCTGCACGACGTCCATCGACGGCGCATAGATGTCATCGCCGTCGAGTTCGATCTGCCCCGTGACGCGCGCGCTCGCGACCGTGTCGTTCATGCGGTTCAATGAGCGCAGGAAGGTCGACTTGCCGCAGCCCGACGGGCCGATGAAGGCGGTGACGAGGTCGGTGCCGACGTCGATCGACACATCCTTGATCGCCTGTTTCTCGCCGTAGAATACGTTGACGCCGTGCGCCTTCATCTTGGGGTCGGCGATGGTAAGATCGTCTTGGGTCATTGGGGTCACCAGCGTTTTTCGAACTTGTTGCGAAGATAGATCGCAAAGGCGTTCATCGACAGCAGCACGATAAGCAGCACGATGATCGCGGCGGAGGTTTTCTCGACAAAGCCCCGGTCGACTTCGTCCGACCAGAGGAAGATCTGCATCGGCAGCACGGTCGAGGGCGAGCAGATGCCGCCCGGAACGTCGCCGATGAAAGCGCGCATGCCGACGAGGAGCAACGGTGCGGTCTCGCCCAGCGCGCGCGCCATGCCGATGATCGTACCGGTCAGGATGCCGGGCAGGGCGAGGGGAAGCACATGGTGGAACACCACCTGCACCGGGCTCGCGCCGACACCCAAAGCGGCATCGCGGATCGACGGCGGCACCGATTTGATCGCGTTGCGGCTGGCGATCACGATCACCGGCATCGTCATCAGCGCGAGCGTCAGCCCGCCGACGAGCGGGCTCGCCTGGCACAGCCCGAACCAGTTGATGAACACCGCGAGCGCGAGCAGGCCGAAGATGATCGAAGGCACCGCGGCGAGGTTGTTGATCGACACTTCGATCAGGTCGGTCCAGCGGTTCTTCGCCGCATATTCTTCGAGGTAGAGTGCCGCGAGCACCCCGGTCGGGAATGCGATGATGAAGGCGATGAAGATCGTCAGCACCGAGCCCTTGAGCGCGCCCCAGATGCCCGCCACCGCGGGATCGGTGGCATCGGCATTCTTGAAGAAGGGCCAGTGGATGCCCGTCGACAGCTTGCCGTCCTTCTCCAGCGCATCGACTTTCGCGCCGAGCGCGCCCTTGGCGCCTTCCTTGGCGGCGATGTCGACTTCGGACGAGGCGGGCAGTTCGAACACCGTCTTGCCGTTCAGCAATTCGGGATCGTCCTTGATCTGCGCGCGAACCTCTTTCCACGCATTTTCGGAAATCAGCTTCGACCCGTCGGGACCCAGCGCCTCGTCGGCGGCAAAGGCGACGATGTCGGACAGCCCGGCGTTCGCGATCACCTGATCGGCGTCGGCATCGCCCAGCCGCGCCTTGTCGATCGTCAGCGGCATCGCCTTGAAATCGACCGGCACCGCGACATGCGTATACATAAATCCGCGCGCGCCGTTGCCGACCATCACGAACAGCAGGAAAGCGAGGAAAGCGCCCGAGAGCAGCACCGCGCCCAGCCCGAGCAACTTGAAGCGGCGTTCGGCGGCGTAGCGCTTCGCGATGCGCGTCTGCATCACGGAGCCTTTCCAGTCGGTGGGGGCGGTCTGCCTATTCATAAGCTTCACGATACTTTTTGACGATGCGCAGCGCGACGATGTTGAGCAGCAGCGTGACGATAAAGAGGACGAGGCCGAGCGCGAAGGCGGCGAGCGTTTTCGCGCTGTCGAACTCCTGGTCGCCGGTGAGCAGCTTGACGATCTGCGCGGTCACCGTGGTGACGCTGGCAAAGGGGTTGGCGGTCATGTTGGCCGACAGGCCCGCCGCCATCACCACGATCATCGTCTCGCCGATCGCGCGGCTGACCGCGAGCAATATGCCGCCCATCACGCCCGGAAGCGCGGCGGGGATCAGCACCTGGCGGATCGTCTCGTTCGGCGTCGCGCCAAGCGCGAGCGATCCGTCGCGCATCGCCTGCGGCACCGCGTTGATGCTGTCGTCGGCCATCGAGGAGACGAAGGGGATGATCATCACGCCCATCACGATACCCGCGGCGAGCGCGCTTTCGGTCGAGGCGTTCGGGATGCCCAGCATTACCGCGAATTCGCGCAGCGCCGGAGCCACCGTCAGCGCGGCGAAATAGCCGTAAACTACGGTCGGCACGCCCGCGAGGATCTCGAGCAACGGCTTCACCCATTTGCGCACCGTCGGCGCGGCATATTGGGTGAGATAGACCGCGGTCATCATGCCGATGGGAATGGCGACGATCATCGCGATGATCGCGCCGATCAAAATCGTGCCCCAGAACAAGGGAATGCCGCCGAACGTGTCGGGCTGCGGCGCGCCGCTTGTCGGCGCCCATTCGGTGCCGAACAGCAATTCGGCGGGCGAGACGAGGCGGAAGAAGCGGATCGATTCAAAGAGCAGCGACAGCACGATGCCGAAGGTCGTGAGGATCGCGACCAGCGACGCGAGCAGCAACAGCAGCATCACGATCTTTTCGACCCGCGTGCGCGCCCGGAAATCGGGTTTGATCCGCGTGAAGGCGTAAAGCCCGCCCGCGAGCGCCAGCGCGAGCATCGCGGCGATGCCGATCCACGCATATTTGTGGCTCGCATCGGCATAGGGCTTCACCAGCGGTGCTGCGGCGGGCAGCCGTACCTTGTCCTGATTGCCCAAGGCGACGTTGCGTGCGTCGGACAGCACCGCGCCGCGCTCGAAGCCGTAAGCGGGCAGGCTTTGCGCCGCCTCGCTCGACAGCACCTGATTGGTGATCAGCGCCGGCGATACGCTCGCCCACACCGCAAGAAACAGCGCCGCGGGGGCGAACAGCCACAGCGCGACATACCAGCCATGATATTGCGGGCGCGAATGGAGCTTTTCGCCCGCACGGCCGGCAAGCAGGTTCGACCGCGCACGACCGGCCAGCCAGCCGATCAGCGCGAGACCCGCGATCAAAAGCAAAAGGGCGGCGGCGTTGAAGGTCACGTCGCGATTTCCGTCCTCAAAAACAAAAAGCGGCGGCCGGGAAGGGCGAACCCGCCCCGGCCGCTAGCGGGAGGAAACTTACTTGAGTTCGGCGCCGTTCAGCGCTGTCATGCCCTTGCCGTTCGCCGCGGCGGTCGCCGCGATGTCCTTCGGCGACACGATCAGGCCCTTCGGTGCCAGATAGCCGCCTTCGCCCGCGCCCTTCAGGAACTCGGCGACATATTCGGCGAGACCGGGGACGACGCCGACATGCGCCTTCTTCACATAGATGTAGAGCGGGCGCCAACCGGGATAGCTGCCGTCGGCGATCGTTGCATAGGTCGGCGACACGCCCTGCACCGGCACGGCCTTGATCTTGTCCTTGTTCGCATCGAGGTACGAATAGCCGAAGATGCCGAGGCTCGTGGGGTTCTTGTCGAGCTTCGAGATGATCAGGTTATCATTCTCGCCCTGCTCGACATAATAAGGCGCGCCGCGCAGCGTGGTGCAGGTCGCCTCATGCTTTTCCTTGTCGCTGTCCTTCAGCGCCTTCATCTCCGCATTGGCGTCGCAGCCCTTGCCGAGGATCAGCTCCTTGAACGCATCGTAAGTGCCGCTGGTCGACGGCGGGCCAAAGACCGAGATCGCGACCGCGGGAAGGGCGGGGTTCACGTCCTTCCACGTCTTTGCGGTGTTCGGCTTGCCATAGGGGTTGGCGGCGAGCGCCTTGTAAACATCTTCTTCCGACAGCTTGAAGCCGGGGCCGCGCGCCGCTTCGCCCAGTGCGATACCATCGATGCCGATCTGGACTTCGACGATGTCCTTCACGCCGTTCGCGGCGCAGGTGTCGAATTCCTTCTTCTTGATGCGGCGCGATGCGTTCGCGATGTCGGGGGTGTCGCCGCCGACGCCCGAGCAGAAACGCTCAAAGCCGCCGCCGGTGCCCGTGCTGTCGATCTTGGGGGTCTTGTTGCCCGTCGCTTCGGCAAACTTCTCGCCGACCGCGGTGGCAAAGGGATAGACGGTCGAGGAACCGACCGCGCTGATATAATCGCGCGCGCCGCCGCCCGAAGACGCCTGATCCTGGCACGCGGAAAGCGCCAGCGCGCACGTCGCGGCACCAGCGATAAGGGCGAATTTCTGCAACATGGAAATGATCCTGTGGTGGGGGTCGTTACCGATCCAAGCCACCACCCCCGCGGCGACTCGCTGAGGGCCATTTGGGGGAGTTGTGTGACGTGTATGTGACAGGTGGTGTCATATAAGTGTCACGAGAGGGTTTGCCCGATTCTTCAAGGCTCGGTACGAAGTTGGAGCAAGTGTTGACTCTGCGGCGAGAATTGGGCGAGACTAAAATATGCAACCTTTCGCAACTGAATTTCCAATTGAAAAATTCAACAACTCTGCGGCTTTCGTGGCCGAGGTCGTCGCATGGTTGCGTGGGACGACCTATAGTACTGTGCTAAATTCAACGAATGACGGAGCGGTTCAGAACGAAAATGCCCATCTAAAGGCCGAATCGGGTGAAGAATTGCGGTTGCGAGAGCTGAAGGGTCGGGAAGGACTACAGGCAATCGGCTTTCGGCATGATTTGCCTGATGATCGCGGACGGCTCTGGCGCACTGAATGCGTTTTGAAACACGCGGACGAATTGCACGAGCAGAATATCATTCGGTTTAGAACGCAGTGCTTGGCAATCACGCCTGGTGCCCACCTCGATATTCCTCGAAAACCGTACTTGATAAAGTCGCTTCTTAATAGCGGCATGGGAGGCTTGGACGACGCATTTCTCGTTACCGATAAGCCTCACTATCTGGATGAAAGCGAAGATGGGATTGAGGCGGCTAGAAAAGCAGTAGTCGGTCAGGCCACTCGACGTTTGCCAGTAATATATATATCGTCATCAGACAGTGGTGGATGGGCATTTAGTCGGACCGAGATTGAGAAGCTGGCCTACGATGTGGGGGGCGTTGCCCACGTCGTGGTGGAACCAAGTCGAAAATTCTCGATACAACTTCGTGACGCGTCGGCGGGACGCAACGTGTATGGTGGCACGGTAGGCATTTTTATTCCTCAAAGAGGTCTGGTCCGGCGCCATTATCTCGGATGGCAGATTGAGAATGCAAAGGCGCTAATTGATGCGGTGAAGGCAACTGCAACTAGCCTGCGCGCTCAGGCCCCCGCATCGGGATGGGATTGGCTAGAGCTTCAGGAGCGCGCTCTACGTTTGCAACACGAGACATATAAGGGAGCGCTAAAAGCGTCCGACGCGGATGCTCTCTTTGACGAGTATGTGAAGCAGCTGGACGAACTAAAATCTGAAAACTCCCGCTTGAAGGATCAGCTTAGTATCCAGTCGGTAGATGTCATGCGTGATGACGACCGAGGCGGCGTCGTCGATTTCGTTGAGAGGGTAGGGCCAGAGCTATATCTTGGCGAAATTTACGACAGGCTGAGACTTGCCGCGCAAAACACGATCTCAAGCGCGGACGCTATCGGATTGGATGACCGGTCTAGAGTAATTCTGTCTCGCATCATAGATCGAGTTCCTCGGTCGCCAGCATTGGATGAACTACTCGGTGATCTTGCAAGGTCGACCAGAAATCCCAAGAGAATAGCCGCTGATCTAACGGATCTCCTTTGTCGACATGGCTATAAATCAAAGTCCGAAAACAAGCATATCAGGCTTGAGCCGCTAGATGGCTTTGACGGGATAGGCTCGATTACCATACCGAAGACGCCTAGCGAAAATCGGGGTCTTCAAAACCAATGCAAACAAATTGAACGAACATTGGGGATTGGAAAATTGCCCAAATAGAGTGTGCTCTTATCAGGTATCAAACGTGATCCTCATCACCGGCCACGTCATTCTGACCCATGAACATCGTGACCGCATGATCGCGCTCGGCGCCGAGCATAGCGCGCGGTCGCGCGGCGAACCGGGGTGCCTGGCGCATCATTGCCATGTCGATGTCGAGGACGCGATGCGGCTCGTCTTCGTCGAGGAATGGGAGAGCATCGACGCGGTGCGCGCCCATTTCGCGGTGCCCGCGTCCGCCGCCTTCGTCGCCGAAATGCGCGCGCTGTCGCCGCAGCCGCCGGTGATCCGGATTTATGCCGCTGAGGATATCACCGCGAAGCTGATGGGGTAGGGCTGCCGTCGCTACGCGTCATGCCGGGCTTGACCCGGCACCCGCCTTTTCTGGAAACACGGCAGGCCCCGGATCAAGTCCGGGGTGACGATGAAGGGAAGGGCGCGGGCGCCCTATTTCCCCAACAATGGCGCCAGATACTGGCCGGTGAAGCTGCGCTTCTCCTTCACCACTTGCTCGGGTGTGCCCGCGGCGACAATCTCGCCGCCCTTGACCCCGCCCTCGGGGCCGAGGTCGAGGATGTAATCGGCGGTCTTGATGACGTCGAGATTATGCTCGATCACCACGACGCTGTTGCCCTGATCGACGAGCGCCTGGAGCACTTCGAGCAACTTACGCACATCCTCGAAATGTAGGCCGGTGGTCGGCTCGTCGAGGATGTAGAGCGTCTGTCCGGTCGAGCGGCGCGACAGTTCCTTGGCGAGCTTGACGCGCTGCGCTTCGCCCCCTGAAAGCGTCGTCGCCTGTTGCCCGACCTTGATATAGCCGAGGCCGACGCGGACGAGCATCGCCATCTTCTCGCGAATCGACGGTACCGCCTTGAAGAACTCCGCCGCATCCTCGACCGTCATGTCGAGCACGTCGGCGATGCTGTGGCCCTTGAACTTCACCTCGAGCGTTTCGCGGTTGTAGCGTTTGCCGTGGCACGTCTCGCACGTCACATAGACGTCGGGCAGGAAGTGCATCTCGATCTTGATCAGCCCGTCACCGGTGCAGGTTTCGCAGCGCCCGCCCTTGACGTTGAAGCTGAAACGCCCGGGCTTGTAACCGCGCGCCTGGCTTTCGGGCAGCCCCGCGAACCAGTCGCGGATGATCGTGAAGGCGCCGGTGTAGGTCGCGGGGTTCGAGCGCGGGGTGCGGCCGATCGGCGACTGGTCGATGTCGATCACCTTGTCGCAATGCTCCAGCCCCTTCAGGCTGTCGTGCGGCCCCGCGATCATCCGCGCGCCGTTGAGCACGCGCGCCGCGCTGGCATAGAGCGTGTCGATGATCAGGCTCGACTTGCCGCTGCCCGACAGGCCGGTGACGCAGGTGAAGGTGCCGAGCGGGATCTTCGCGGTGACATTCTGGAGATTATTCGCGCGCGCGCCCTTGAGCACGAGGTCGAAGCCGTTGCCCTTGCGGCGATGCTTGGGCACCTCGATCTTCTTCGCGCCGGTCAGGTAGGCGGCGGTCAGGCTCTTGCTGTTCGCGAGCACCTCGTCGAGCGTGCCCTCGGCGACGATCTCGCCGCCGTGGAGCCCTGCGCCGGGGCCCATGTCGACGACATAGTCGGCGTGGCGGATCGCATCCTCGTCATGCTCGACGACGATCACGGTGTTGCCGAGATCGCGGAGGCGCTTGAGTGTCGCGAGCAGCCGGTCGTTGTCGCGCTGGTGCAGGCCGATGCTCGGTTCATCGAGGACGTAGAGCACGCCCGACAGGCCGCTGCCGATCTGCGAGGCGAGGCGGATGCGCTGGCTCTCGCCGCCGCTGAGTGTGCCGCTGGTGCGGTTGAGGTTGAGGTAATCGAGCCCGACATTGTTGAGGAAGCCGAGCCGCTCGTTGATCTCTTTCAGGATCGCCTTCGCGATCTGCTTCTGCGTGTCGTTGAGCTTCGCGTCGAGCGTGCTGAACCAGCCGAGCGCATCAGCGACCGAGCGCTGCGCCGACATGCTGATATCCTCGCCCGCGATCTTCACCGCGAGCGGTTCGGGGCGGAGGCGCGCGCCGTGGCACGTCTCGCACGGATGCGGCGCCTGATATTTGCTCAGCTCCTCGCGCATCCACGCGCTCTCGGTCTGGAGCAGGCGGCGGTTGAGGTTGCCGATGACCCCCTCGAACGCCTTGTGCGTCGTGTAACTGCGTTTGCCATCCTTGAAGGTCAGCTCAACAGGCTTCCCCCCGCTGCCATAGAGGATGATGAGCTGCACCTCGCCGGGCAGATCCTGCCAGGGCGTCGTGAGGTCGAAACCATAGGCTTTGCCGAGGCTTTCGAGCACCTGCATATAATAAGGCGAGGGCGGGTTCGATTTCGCCCACGGCACCACCGCGCCCTTTTTCAGCGACAGCGCATGGTTGGGGACGACGAGGTCGGGGTCGAACTCCTGTCGCTCGCCGAGACCGTCGCACGCGGGACACGCGCCTTGCGGCGCGTTGAAGCTGAACAGCCGCGGTTCGATCTCGGCGATGGTGAAGCCCGACACGGGGCAGGCGAATTTCTCGGAGAAGATCAGCCGGTTCGCGGGGATGCCCGCTCCCTTCATCGCGCCGCCCGTGTCTTCTTCCTCGCGCCCCGGAACCGGACCGTCGGCGAGGTCGACATAGGCGAGCCCTTCGGCGAGCTTCAACGCGGTCTCGAAGCTGTCGGCGAGGCGGGTGCCGAGCCCTTCGCGCACCGCGATACGGTCGACGACGACTTCGATGTCATGCTTGTATTTCTTGTCGAGCGCCGGCGCGTCGCCGATCTCGTAGAATTCGCCGTCGATGCGGACACGCGTGAAGCCGTCCTTCTGCCACTGCGCGAGTTCTTTCTTATACTCGCCCTTGCGGCCGCGCACGACGGGGGCGAGCAGATAGGCGCGCGTCCCTTCGGGCAGCGCCATCACGCGGTCGACCATGTCGGTCACCGTCTGCGCGCTGATCGGTTCGCCGGTCGTCGGCGAATAGGGGATGCCGACGCGCGCCCACAGCAGGCGCATATAATCGTAAATCTCGGTCACCGTCGCGACGGTCGAGCGCGGGTTGCGCGACGTCGTCTTCTGCTCGATGCTGATCGCCGGCGACAGCCCGTCGATATGCTCGACATCGGGCTTTTGCATCATCTCGAGGAACTGGCGCGCGTACGCCGAGAGGCTCTCGACATAGCGCCGCTGCCCCTCTGCGTAGATCGTATCGAAGGCGAGCGACGATTTGCCGCTGCCGGACAGGCCGGTGATGACGATCAGCGCATCGCGCGGCAGGTCGACGTCAACGCCCTTGAGATTATGCTCGCGCGCGCCGCGCACTTTAATGTGGGTGAGACTCATGGGAGAGGTATGTTCCAGATTTGTTCTAGGGGCGCAAGTGCGGTTTTGCGCGGTTAGGCCCTAGATAGGGTGGGCGGAGCCGCACCGCAATGCGGGACGTGGGCGGCAGTCATTCCACCAACATACCAAGGGCTTCGACCAAGCGTCGTGTCGCTCGCTTGACCGATTGGCGTCACGGGCGGACAAGAATGGCCATGTGCGCCGTCTCGACCCGACGGCGCGGGCAATCGGGAGACAGGGGAAATGAAGAGCTTTTTTTGCGGCGCCGCAGGGCTGGCGATCGTAGCTGCGCTGGTCGCTGCACCGGCGGCGGCTAGCGAGGTGGGGAGCAATGCAACTTTATTGGCCGCGGCGGCCGACGAGGGCGATGCTTCGTCAGACGGGTCGCTGAAGGCATTGTCCTTCGGCAAATGGGGTGTCGACCTCGATGCGCGCGATCCGTCGGTGAAGCCGGGCGACGATTTCGACCGCTATGCCAATGGCGGCTGGTTCGCGCGCACCGAGATTCCGTCGGATCAGGCGTCGGCGGGGGTCGATTACGACGTCTATAATCTGACCCAGCGCCAGCTCAGTGCAGTCGTGTCCGGCGCGCCCGCGACGAGCCAGGTCGGCGGGCTGTACAAAAGCTTCATGGACGAGGCGCGCGTCGAGGCGCTCGCCGCCAAGCCGCTGATGGCCGACATCGCTGCGGTTGCCGCGATCAAGGACAAGAGCGAAATGGCGCGCTTCATGGGCGGCACGCAGGGGACCTTCGGGTCGACGATCGTCAGCGGCGGGCCATATGCCGACACCGCCGACCCGACCGTCAACGTCCTGTGGCTGGGGCAGGCGGGGATCGGGCTGCCCGAGCGCGACTATTACCTGAACGACAGTTTCAAGCCCCAGCGCGATGCGTACCGCGCCTATATCGCGCGGACGATGAAGATGGCGGGCAACGCCGACCCCGAAAAGGCGGCCGATGCGATCATGGCGTTCGAGACCGAGATCGCAAAAGTCAGTTGGGCGATCGCTGACCGTCGCGACATCGGCAAGATCAACAATCCGATGTCGGCGGAGGAGCTCGCGGCCTATGCACCCGGGCTCGACTGGAAGGCATGGTTCGCGGGGTCGGGCATCGCGCCGCAGAAGCGCATCATCGTCAACGAAAAGACCGCGGTGCGTGATATCGCGGCGCTCTATGCCAAGACGCCGCTCGACACGATCAAGCTGTGGCAGCAGTTCCATGTCGCGGATAATGCTGCACCCTATCTGTCGAAGGCATTCGTCGACAGCCGGTTCGAGTACACCAAGGCGCTGAGCGGCGTGGGCGAGCTGCGCCCGCGTTGGAAACGCGGGCTGACGCTTGTCGACGGCAGTCTCGGCGAGCTGGTCGGCGAAACCTATTCGAAGCAATATTTCCCCGCGAGCGCGAAGGCGAAGATGGAGGTGCTAGTCACCAACCTGAAGCTCGCGATGGGCGACCGCATCCGGAACAACAGCTGGATGGCACCCGCGACGAAGGAGGCCGCGCTGGCCAAGCTCGCGAAGATGGACGTGATGGTCGGCTATCCCGACAAATGGCGCGACTATTCGGGGCTGAAGATCGATCCCGCCGATCTTTACGGCAATGTGAAGCGCAGCGCGGCGTTCGAATATGCCTATGCGCTGTCGGACCTCAATAAGCCCGTCGACCGCAAGAAATGGTCGATGAACCCGCAGGAAGTGAACGCCTATAACGGCGGGCTCGAGAACAAGATCGTGTTCCCCGCCGGGATCCTGCAGGCGCCTTATTTCAGCGAGAGCGTCGACGATGCGGTCAATTATGGTGCGATCGGTGCCGTCATCGGCCACGAGATCACGCACGGCTTCGACGATCAGGGCCGCAAGATCGACGCCGACGGCGCGGTGCGCGACTGGTGGACGCCCGAGGACGCGGCGCGCTTCGACGCGCAGGCCAAGGCGTTCGGGGCGCAATATGCGACCTATGAGGCGGCGCCCGGATCGTTCATCAATCCCGACCTTACGATGGGCGAGAATATCGCCGATCTGGCGGGCTTGGAGGTCTCCTATGACGCCTATCGCCGGTCGCTCGGCGGCAAGCCCGCGCCGGTGATTGACGGGCTGACCGGCGACCAGCGCTTCTTCCTTGCCTTTGCACAAGCCTGGCGGACGAAGCAGCGCGAGGATGCCATCAAGCAGCAGGTCGCGAGCGATCCGCACAGCCCGGCGCGCTGGCGCATCATCGGGCCTGTGCGCAACGTCGATGCGTGGTACAAGGCGTTCAGCGTCGCCGCGGGCGCCAAATATTATCTGAAGCCCGAGGAACGCACCCGGATCTGGTAGTCCTGAGACCCCTTTCTCAGGATTGGGCGGGGGCGGCTTCGTGCCGTCCCCGTACCGCCATCACGGCGAGCGATAATGCCGCGCCGATGATGACAAACAGCGCGGGGAAGCCGCCGAGCACCGACATCATGCGGATTCCGTCGATGCCGCCGCCCGCGACGAGCACGATCGCGACGAGACCTACGGTGATGCCCCACACTGCTTGAACCCACAGCGGTGCCTCGGGTGCGTCGGGGGTGATACCACGCGTCGATAGTGCGCTCATCGCAGAGACATTGGCGTCAGCACCGGCGACGTAAGACAAAAAGATCGCGAACAGCACGACGGCGGCCACGACGGGGCCGCCACCTAGCGCGCTGAACAGCCGGAACAGCACTGGGTCCGGGCCTTGCGCGGTTAGGACGGCGTAAAGGCTGGCGCCGCTCTGCTGGTCGAACGCGATGGTCGCTCCGGCGATCGCGGTCATCCATACCGCGCCAAACAGCGACGGCAGGATGAGGTTGTACATGATGAAGGCACGGACGCTGTAGCCGACCGCGAGGCGGCCGAGGAACAGGGCGGTCACCGGCGCCCACGCGAACCAGTTCGCCCAGTTGAAGATCGTCCATTGCCGATGCCAGCCGGTGTCCACGTCGAGGCCAAGGTTTCGCGGGATGAAGGTTTGGAAGTAGTCGAAGGTGCCGCGTAGCGAGAGGTTGAGCATTTCGGCGGTGGGGCCGGCGAGGAGGACGAAGGCGATAATTGCGAGGAAAATCCAAGTGTTTAGTACCGAGAGGCCAGCTATCCCTTTTTGCAATCCGGTCGCGGCGGAGATCAGGAAGCTGCCGACGATCGCCGCGGCAATGCCCCAGCGGAGCGCGGCGCCGCCTGCGAAGCCGCCGATCCCCTCGATCCCGCCCGCGAGGGCAAGCAGTCCGGCGCCAAGCGACGCGGCCATTCCTGCAACGAGCGCATAGAGGCAGATGATGTCGACTCCCGTGCCGACGGGGCCATGTGCGCGCTGCCCGATCAGCGGGACGAACAGCGACGACAGGCTGAACGGTTCGCGGCGATTATAATAGACGAGCGCGAAGGCGAGGCCCGCGACGGTGTAGATCGCGTAGGGCGTCAGCGTCCAATGCAGGAACATCGTCGACATGGCGAAGGTCGCTGCGGCGTCACTGCCAGGCTGGAGCCCGAGCATCGCGGGCGGGTCATTGAGGTGGAATAGCGGTTCGGCGGCGCCCCAGAAGAGGATGCCGGTGGCGATCGTCGTGCAAAGCGTCACCGCGAACCAGCGCCAGCGGGTCAGGATCGGTTTCGCGTCGGGCCCGCCGATGATCCGCCCGCCGAGCGGCGAAAAGGCGATGCCCGCGAGGAGCGCCAGAAAGGCGATCCCTGCCCAGGCGAAGAGCGGTGAAAAGTTACGCAATATCCAGTCGTTGATCGCCGTTTCGGCGGCGACGACCGCCGCGCCCTGCCACAGGCTGAGGATGACGGCGGCGAGAAGCACCGCGAGCGGCGTGAAGAATACCGGGCGATTGAGCGGATGCTTCGGTGATGCTGGCAAATGATCGGCCGATCGGACATGAAGAGGATGCCCAGCATGGCGCGTGCGTTTGAAGAGGTCAATTCGCGGCCGGGAACGCGCCACTGGACAAAGCGTTGGACCCGCAGACCAATCGATTGAAGGAGAAGCTTCGATGACCAGGAAGATTTTGGCGGCCACCGCCGCGCTTGCGCTGCTCGCCTCGGGTCAGGCCGCAGCTTTCCAGACGCCGGCCGAAGCAACGACGCCGGCAAAACCGGTGAAGGATGGCACGACGCCGGAGGAGCGGTCGAATACCGCGCGGCTCAACGCCGAACAGGCGTCGCGGGCCAAGGCCGACAACACGACCTATGCGCAGGAAGTCTCCGCCGCGCAGCAACAGGTCGCGCATGATCAGACCGTTTTTGCCGAGGAAACCGCGGCCTATGAGGCCGAGAAGGCGCGCGTTGCCGCGATGTCGGCCGAAGAACGGATGAAGTGGGAAGCCGATGTCGCCGCTTGCAAGGCCGGCGACACGACCCGCTGCGCCGCACCGGCAAAGCCGCCGCACTAAGGCGTCAATATTCGGCAGGCACCGGCGTGATCTTGTCGGTGAGTGAGGAATCGCTCGCCGGCATCATCGCATCCGGGCCTTCGCTCGTCACGGCTGCGCCCGGTTCCGGGTCCGGAAAGCGTCCGCCGTAGCGATAATCGTCGGCGGCATCGGCCAATATCGGCGGATCGACATCGACCGCTCCCAATTCGCGAAATTCGTCGCCCATCCGGTCGTCACGATCTGCACGAAGCCGTAGCGCGACGCCGTAGCTGTTGGCGCAGCCGGGGCACGGCGCGGCTCCGTCGCCTTGTGGCACCAGCGCGTCCGGGTTGGCGCTGAGATGCGAATAGGATGCGGGCTCGTCGGCCCGGTTCCCCAATCGCGTCCCGGCCGCCATCTCGCCAAGCATTATCCCGCCGGTGACGCCGGCAAGCGCCAGCGCTGACAAGCGGACCAGCCAAACGCCCGCGTCGCGACTCGCGGCGACATATAATTTCCTCGCCATCGGCCAGTTTGGTCACGAGCGTGCGCCCGATGCAAGCTCAGCGTCACGATGTTACCCCCGGTCGGCCATTCGTCGATGGATCAACGCCTTTCGTCCGTCCAGTCGACCTGGTGTCGGAGCCGGTCGAACCGCGCGTGATATCGCGCGCCGCCCGAGGCATTCCGATGCTGCGGGATGCGGGAGCGCTGGTCTCCCCGGTCCGGATCTCTCGTATCCCGCATCTCCCAAGAGAGGACTCCCCCATGGCGAAAATTTCTTACATCCTGCTGGCGACGCCGATAGCCTTCGCCAGCCTGACTGTTCCGGCGGCGGCCGAGGACAATGGCGAACGACGTAGCGTAACCGTGCGATATCATGACCTGAACCTGGCAAGCGTCGATGGCCGCGAGCGGCTCACCACGCGGGTCAGGACGGCGGTGCAGAAGGTGTGCGGCAGTCGCGCGCTTTACCGGCAGCCGCTGGCCGAACGCACGGTTGCGCAACGCTGCAAGCAAGCGACGCTGGCCGATGCCGATGTCAAACTGGCCGGGCTGTTCAACAGCGATGTCGCCCGGCTGGCCGATCGCGGTCGGATCGTCATCGTCGCCGCTCCCTAAAGGCGCGCCGATCCGACCACCAAAGGCGGTCATGCCCCGGCGGGCATGGCCGCCTTTTCCGTTCAGGCGTGCATGATCGCCTTGACGTCGTGGAGATAGGTGCGGCCGATGCGGTGGACGCCGCCCTCGCCAAGGTCGACGCTCCAGGCGCCGTCGCCATGATGCTTCAACCCGACAATGCCTTCACGGCGGATCATCTTCGACCGGTGGATGCGCATGAACTGATCGGGATTCATACGCGCTTCCAATGATTTGATCGTCTGGTGTATCAGCCAGCTGCGGCCGCCGACATGGAGGCGCATATAGTCGCGCTCGGCCTCGATCAGGTCGACCTGACCCGCGTCGATGCGCAGCATCTCGCCGCGGTTCTGGACCCAGAATTCGTTGATCCATTTGCTCTTTTGGGTCGGGGCACGCTCGGTCGCGCGCCATTCTCGCACGCGCGATAGCGCGCGCGCAAGGCGTTCGGGCGATACCGGCTTGAGCAGATAGTCGACCGCCGCGACATCGAACGCCGCGACGGCATAGCGGTCGAAGGCGGTGACGAAGACCACTGCGGGCGGATTGTCCAATCCCTCGATCGCCGCCGCGACTTCCAGCCCGTTGAGGTCGGGCATCGCGATGTCGCAGAGCACGAGGTCGGGCGCGAGCGCGTCGACCATGCGCAGCGCCGAAGCGCCGTCGCTGGCGGTGCCGACAAGCGAGACGCCGTCCTGCTGGCCGGTCAGGATCTGCAGCCGTTCGATCGCCAGCGGTTCATCATCGACGATCAGGGTCCGAAGCGTCTGGATCATATGTCAGCAAGCCTCCCGTGCCAGCGGCAACCAAAGCGATACGACAAATCCGCCGTTGTCAGAAGGGCCCCATTCGCACCCGGCGGTGGGGCCATAGCGCGTCAGCAGGCGTTCACGGACGTTGCCCAGCCCAAGGCCCGTCCCCGACGCGGGGGCGGGGGCCTTTGGATCGATATCATTCTCGATGCGCAGCACCAGCAGTCCATATTCGGCGCTGGCAGTAAGGCGGACCGCGATCTTTCCCTTGCTCGGCGCGACGCCATATTTGATCGCATTCTCGATGATCGGTTGCAGGATCAGCACGGGGACGCAGGCGTTCTCCAGCTCCTTCGGCATCGACACCTCGACCTGGAGGCGGTCGGGGAAACGGGTTTGCTCGATATCGAGATAGAGGCGCTGGAGCGCGATTTCCTCGTCGAGGCTGACGAGCTGCTCGGGATCGACCGCGAGGCTCGAGCGGAGGAAGGACGACAGGTTCATGATCATCGTCTCGGCCTCGCTCTTCGATCCCTTGAGCACGAGGGTCGACAGCGAATTGAGCGTGTTGAACAGGAAATGCGGATTGACCTGGTAATGCAGCGCGCGCAGCTGGGCGGTCTGCGCTTCGATCCGGAAATGATTGGCGCGCCGCTCGACCGCCCGCATTTCATTAGCATAGCCGAACGCGACATAGAGCGCCGCCCAGACGGCAAAGAAGAAATACCAGCGGATCGAGCTGTCGAGGATCAGCATCATTTCCCATGCGCCCGGATATTTTCCCTGCATCTCCTCGATCAGCTTGGCGCTGTCGGCCACGGGAAACCAGTAATAGAAGACGAGCAGATTGACCGTCGCATAGATGATGACAAGCGGTACCGCCGCCCCCATGGCCGCGGCGAGGCGGGCGCCGAAGCTTTGCGGCTGGGCGCGCTGGAGCAGCTGGTAGAGGACGAAGGTACAGAGAATGCCCGCGATCACCACAACGGCGCGGCGCCCGGATGACGTCCACTGTTCGGGCGCGCCGGTCAGTATCGCAAGGACAGTGGTGATCAGGAAATAGATCACCCACATGGCGATGATCGAGCCGATCGCGACGCGCGGATTGACGCGAGCGTCCGAGGCACGCCAGTCGGGGTCCGTCGCCAGCATTTTCGCGCGCTGGTCACGCAGCGCGTCCTTGCGGTTTGTCATGTTCATTGACGATGCTTTAGCGGCAAATGGCGGTCGATGGCTAGCGGGCGCCGGGCCGCCAGTCGAAGCTGCGCGCGTCTTTGTCGAAAGCGGAGCGCCGCTCAGGCCGTCGGTTGGGGCAGCGTGCGGCGCCAGTTTCCGCGTCGATAGATCGCCCACGCCATCGCAAGCGAGGCGAGCGAGGACAATGGAAAGCTCCACCAGAGGATGTCGCTGCCCACCGCCGGATAGCCGAAATAATAGATGCCGAGGCGGATCGGGAACATCGACAGGAACAGGATGACGAGCGGCGGGACGACCGAGCCGTTGGCGCGCAGCGTGCTGATCAGCACGATCGTTGTGCCGAAGGGCAGGAAGGTCCAGGTCGCGATCAGCTGGATATTGCGCGCGACATCGATCGCCTGACTTTCGCTGCCGAGGAATAGCGCGAGCGCGGCGCGGTCGAACGCGAGGAGGAGTGCGATGAGTACGCCGGTCATCGCGAGGTTGATCGCGATGCCGCTGTTCGTCACCGACGAAACGCGATCCCAGCGCCCGGCGCCGATATTCTGCGCCGCCATCGAGCTGACCGCGGCGCCGACCGCAAGCGCGGGCATCTGGATATAGTTCCAAAGCTGGAGCGTTGCGCCATAGGCGGCGGCGGTGACGAGCCCCTCGCGGTTGACGAGGCCGACCATGACGAGCCCGGCGCCCGAGATCACGAGCATCTGAGCACCCATCGGCAGGCCGCGGCCGATGATGAAGCGCAGCTCGCTCCATTTGGGGTAGAGATAGGTGAGTTCGTGACCGCGGAGGCGGAGGACGTGGTTCTTCGCGTAGAACCAGCCGATCATGCCCGCGAGGCTGATCGTTCCTGCGATCGCCGTGGCGAGCGCGCTGCCGGCGATGCCGAGACGCGGGAAGGGGCCGAGACCAAGGATCAGCACGGGGTTGAACAGGATGTCGAGAACGACCGCGAGAATCATGAAGCGGAGCGGCGTCACGGCGTCGCCCGCGCCGCGCGATGCCATCATCAGTGTCACGCTGAGCATGCTGGCGGGGACGGCGAGGAAGGTGACGCGCAGATAATCGTGCGCCATCGCAAAGGCTTCGGGCGGGGTTTCGAGCCAGTGCAATATGCGATCCGACGCGAACCAGCCGAGGATCGCGATCACGACCGAGAAGATCAGCGCGAGCCCGATCACGCCGCCGGTCGCTCGGCGCGCGGCATCGATGTCGCCGCGGCCCATCGACTGGCCGATCAATACGGTCGCCGCCATGCCGAAACCGAAGAAAGCGCCGAACATCAGGAACATGATGATGTTCGCATTGGCGGTCGCCGCGAGCGCGCTTTCGCCGAGGAATTGCCCGACCCAGATCGAGTTCACCGACCCCGACAGCGTTTGCAGGATGTTCGACGCGAGCGTCGGCAGCGCAAAGAGGATCAGCGTCTTGGTGATCGGCCCGCTGGTCAGATCCATCCGTCCGCCGCCACGCGCCGTCTGGCGGGGCGGAACCGGGCTTGCGGCCGGATCCGCGGCTGCCGCGACGGGGGTGGGGGTGACGGGGATTTCTTCGCTCACGCAGGGCCGCCTTCGAGATCGCCGACGCAATCGGAGTCGGGATCGTCCTTGGCCATCTGCTCCAATTCGCTCGTTTGCGCGGTGATGCCGGGGAAAAGCGCATCGGGCTGTGCGTGATAGGACGCGATCAGGTCGATGGCCCAGCGATAGTGGCGGGCGCCCACGGCGCAGCTATTGCTGCCGCCATCGCCTTCGCCCCAGACGAGGTTCCACGCTGCGGCGCCTTCGCGGGTCAGGATGATCTTGAAGCCGCCGATGACGCCATTGTCGCCTTCGGCGTAAGCGATTGCGCGGCCACCATCGTTCCAGACGCGCAAATGGCGAAAGGTGAAGCGCATATCGGGGTGCGTACGCAGTACCGCCAATATGGCGGTGCGTTCGGCACTGCCTACGGCGGGAGTGTGAGGGGTCGTCTGTCCGGCAGCGAGCGGCGCGGTCAGAAACAACCCCGCGACAACTGCCAGAAGCTGCAACCCGCGCATCACCCCAGTCGCGCCAGTGCGGCGGTCAGGCGGTCGGCCTCTGCTTCCTTGGCAGCATGGTCGGCGCGGGCTTTCTCGACCGCTTCGGGCTTGGCGCGTTCGACGAACGACGGGTTGTTCAGGCGGCCGGCGAGGCCGTCGCGTTCCTTCGCCGCGGCGGCGAACGCCTTGGTCAGGCGGTCGCGTTCGGCGGCGATGTCGATGACGCCTTCGAGCGGGACGGTGATCGTCTCGCCCTCGACGACAAGCTGCGCCGAGGCGCCCGCGGGTGCGGGGTCGAAGCTGATGGCTTCAAGCCGCGCGAGGCGGTCGAGCTGCGCCGCGAGCTTGTCGGTGCGGTCCTTGAGCGAGGCCGGAAAGTGCGCGGTCAGGCGTGCGCCCGGGGGCAGGCCGAGTTCGGCTTTCGCGGTGCGCAGTTCGCTGACGAGCTTGATCAGCCAGTCGATGTCGGCGCTGGCGTCGGCATCGTGCGCTGCGTTGGGCGCGGGCCATTTCGCGGTGATCAACGGATAGTCGGCGCGGTCGCCGAGGCCCGTCCACAGCTCTTCGGTGATGAAGGGCATGAAGGGATGGAGCATGACGAGGATCTGGTCGAGCACCCAGCCGGCGACGGCCTTCGTCTCATCGTCGATCGCGCCCTTGATGAGCTCGAGATACCAATCGCAGAAGCGATCCCACGCGAAGCTGTAGATCGCGTTGGCGGCATCGTCGAAGCGGTACGCGGCGAAGGCCTTGTCCATCGTGGCAACGGTCGCGGCGACCTCGCCGATGATCCAGCGGTTGACCGGCAGCGTCGCGGCGGGGGCTTCGAAGCTGGCCGAGGCGGAAATGCCGTTGGCTTCGCAGAAGCGCGCGGCGTTCCACAGCTTGGTCGCGAAGTTTCGGTAGCCCGCGAGGCGCGCGTCATCCATCTTGATGTCGCGGCCCTGACTTTCCATCGCCGACATGAAGAAGCGCAGCGCGTCGGCGCCGTACTGGTCGATCAGCCCGAGCGGGTCGACGACATTGCCCTTCGACTTCGACATCTTCGCACCGTCGGGCGCGCGGACGAGGCCGTGGAGATAGAGCGTCTTCCACGGGACATCGCCCATGAACTCCATCCCCTGCATCGCCATGCGCGCATCCCAGAAGAAGAGGATGTCGAAGCCCGAGATCAGCACGTCGTTGGGGTAATGGCGCTTCAGGAGGTCGGTGTTTTCCGGCCAGCCGAGCGTGGCGAACGGCCAGAGCGCGGAGGAGAACCAGGTGTCGAGGACGTCCTCGTCGCGCGTGAGGGCGACGCCGGCGCCTGCTTCGGCCTGCGCTTGCTCCTCGGTTTCGGCGACGAAGATGCGGCCGTCTTCGGCGTACCACGCCGGGATGCGGTGACCCCACCAGAGCTGGCGCGAGACGCACCAGGGCTGGATATTCTCCATCCAGTTGAAGAAGGTCTTTTCCCACGTCTTGGGCACGATGTTGATGCGCCCGTCGCGCACCGCCGCCATCGGCGGCTGTGCGAGCGTCTTGGCGTCGACATACCATTGGTCGGTGAGCATCGGCTCGATCACGACGCCGCCGCGGTCGCCGAACGGCTGCATGATCAGCTTGTCCTCGACCTTGACCATCAGGCCCTCGGCGTCGATGTCGGCGACGACCCGCTTGCGCGCTTCATAGCGATCGAGGCCGCGATATTCCTCGGGCACCAAATTGAGTGCGTCGATTTCGGCGGGCGTCACGGTCGCGCCCTTCGCAATCTCGACCGCGCGCGCGGCGGCTTCGGCATAGGGCGCCCCGTCGGCGCGCATCGCGGCGACCTCGTCCATCAGGCGGTACATCGGAATGTTGTTCCGCTGCGCGACGCCATAGTCGTTCTCGTCGTGCGCACCGGTGATCTTGACCGCGCCCGACCCGAAATGCGGATCGGGATATTCGTCGGTGATGATCGGGATCAGGCGGCGATGTTCTTTCGGCCCGACCGGAATCTCGCAATATTTGCCGACGATCGGACGGTAGCGTTCGTCGTCGGGATGCACCGCGACGGCGCCGTCACCGAGCATTGTTTCGGGGCGCGTCGTCGCGATCGAAATATAGTCGCGCTCTTCCTCCAGCACGACATTGCCGTCTTCGTCGCGCTCGACATAGGTGTAGGTCTCGCCGCCCGCGAGCGGATATTTGAAGTGCCACATATGGCCCGGCACTTCGTGCGATTCGACCTCGAGGTCCGAGATCGCGGTCTTGAGCGCGGGGTCCCAGTTCACGAGGCGCTTGTCGCGGTAGATCAGGCCCTTTTTGTGCAGGTCGACGAACACCTTGACCACGGCCTGCGTGAAATGCGGGTCCATCGTGAACTGCTCGCGCGACCAGTCCATCGAGCAGCCGAGGCGGCGGAGCTGGCCGGTGATCTGACCGCCGCTTTCGGCTTTCCATTCCCAGACCTTGTCGACGAACTGTTCGCGCGTGAAATCGGTACGCTTCTGCTGGCGTTCGTTGAGCTGGCGCTCGACGACCATCTGCGTCGCGATGCCGGCATGGTCCATGCCGACGACCCACAAGGCATCCTTGCCGCGCAGGCGCTCGTAGCGGACGAGAACGTCCTGCAACGTATTGTCGAGCGCATGGCCGATGTGCAGCGCGCCGGTGACGTTCGGCGGCGGGTTGACGATCGTGAAGGGTGTCGCGTCGGGACGCGCGGGACGGAAGAGTCCACGGCTTTCCCATTCATGGGCCCATTTCGCCTCGATAGCGGCGGGATCGAACGTTTTTTCCATCGGCATAGCCGGGCGCCTTTGCCAGCCGGGGTGCGGGCTGGCAAGCCGGATCGGCAGAGATTAGACTGTCGCCGGCTTGCAGGAGCGAGGTCATGGACGATGCGATACGCAGCGGGGTCATCCGCTTTGCCGACTATGCTGTAAAAGTGCCGACCCCCGAGGGGGAGCGATCGGTGCTTGCGCTGAAACGCGGGACGCTCGATGTCCGCCTGTCGGTTCCCGTTCCTCCGAACCGCCAAACGCCGCATGAGCAGGATGAACTTTACGCCGTGATATGCGGCAAAGGCGTGCTGATCCACGGCGGCGAGCGGACGGACTTTTCAGCGGGCGACCTGCTGTTCGTCGCGGCCGGGGTCGAGCATCATTATGCCGATTTCAGCGACGATCTGGCGCTGTGGCGGATTTTCTATGGCCAGACGGGCGGCGAGATCGTCGAGTAACCGCCGCCGCCCGCCGAGCCTCATTTCTTCAGATAGCTGCCCATCCAGTTGAACACCGTCTGGTGCCACTGGACGCTGTTCGCGCCCTTCAGCACCCAATGGTTTTCGTCAGGGAAGACGAGCAGTTGCGACGGGATGTTCCGGCGCTGGAGCGCGGTGAAGGCGGCGAGGCCCTGCGTGTAGGGAATGCGGAAATCCTTTTCGCTGGTGATCACCAGCATCGGGGTCTTCCACTTCGCAACATGGTTCACCGGGTTCCATTTCTCGAACTCTTCCGGAACCTCGAAATAGGGGCCGCCATGTTCCCACTCGTCGAACCACAGCTCTTCGGTTTCATAGGCCATTGCGCGCGCGTCGAAGACGCCGTCGTGCTGGACGAGGCATTTGAAGCCGTCGGTCCACTGACCGGCGATCCAGTTCATCATATAGCCGCCATAGGAGGCGCCGAGCGCGCAGGCGTTGGCGATATCGAGCTGCGCATCCTGCTTGCCCGCGGCGGCGAGGCCGAGGCGGAGGTCTTCGAGCGGCTTGCCACCCCAATCCTTGTTGATCGCATCGGTGAACGCCTGACCATAGCCGGTCGAGCCGTGGAAATCGATGCTGACGACGCCATAACCCTGCTGCGCGAACAGGCGCGGATTCCAGCGCGTCGACCAGCCGTTGCCGAAGCTGCCCTGCGGCCCGCCATGGACGATGAAGGCGACCGGCAGCTTGGCGGTGCTGTTCGCGGGTTTCAGGATGATCCCCCACACCTTGTCGCCATTGGCGCCGGCGAACTGCATTCGGTCGAACTTGACGGGATCGAATTCGGCAAGCGTCACGGCGTTTATGGCGGTGACCTGCTTCACCTTACCCTTGGCGTCGCGGACATAAAGATCGGTTGGCGCGAGCGCGGTGTTGCGCGTGTAGAGAAGCGCGCCGCCCGGCAGCACCGTGACGTCGCCGATCGTGCCGTCGAAGGCGTCGGCCGACGCCTTGAGCTTCTCGACCTTGCCGCTCGCGGCGTCGACCTTGAACACCGGATGATCGAGCACGTCCTGTGCGGTGACGAACAGCGCCTTGCCGTCCGCCGCCCACGCGATCGACGCGACCGAGCGGTCCCATGCGTCGGTGAGCTTTTTCGTCTCGCCGCTCTCGAGGTTGCGCAGCATCAGCACCTGCCGGTCGGCTTCGTAGCCGGGACGCGCCATCGCGGCATAGGCGAGCCATTTGCCGTCGGGCGACGGAGTGGGCAGGGTGTCGGTCGCCTGATTGGACTCGGTCAGGTTGGTCGGCATCATCCGGCTGTCGACCAGCCAGCTGTAGATATCGAGATTGGTCGATGTCGGTTCGTTGCGATCGGCCTTGCGCAGCGTGAAGAAGACGGTGCGGCTGTCGGCACCCCATGCGAGTTCCTCGCCGCCGCCGAACGGCTTCGACGGGCTGTCGCCGATCAGGCCGGAGTCGACAGGGCGCGCGGCGCTTGCCTTGCCATCGGCAAGGTTGAAGATGAAGGGGCGGCTGTAGGTGCCCGGCGTTTCCCAAGCGTCCCAGTGGCGGACGAAGCCGGCGCCGTCCTTGTAGAGACGGCCGCTGCCGGGGCCGACAAGCGCGCCCTTGTCCTTGGCGTCGCAACCGAAGTCGGTGCATTCCTTCGGAATGTCGCCCCATGCGAGCAGCTTTTTGCCATCGGGCGAAATCTTGAAGCCGGCGACGTCGGCCGGAGTGTCGGTGACCTGCGTTGCGGCACCGCCCGCGCTCAGATCGATCCGCCACAGCTGATCCTTGCCCGATGCGTTCGAGAGGAAATAGAGGCTGCCGTCGGGCGCAAAGGCGGGCGATGTTTCATTCTTGCCCGCGGTGTCGGCGATCTGGACGGGCTTCGCGTCTTTCGCATTGCGGTCGACGAGCCAGAGGCCGGTCGAGCGCTTGTATGTGCCGGTTTCGGTGTCGGTCTGCTGGAACACCACCCAGCGGCCGTCGGGCGACGCGGTCGGCGCGGCGACGCGCTTCAGCGTCGCAAGGTCGACCTCGGTCATCGGTCGGGCGAACGCGGGGGCGGAAAGGGCGGCGGCGAGCGCGATTGCGCTGGACAGGATATGGTTTCGCATGAAAGCGGTTTAGCGATGCCGCGCGCACGTTCAAGCACGAAGGCGCGCCAATAAGCGCTTCGCCGAAGCCAACTAAATTTCGCTGGCAGAGCAAAAGGAAAAGTCCCATCGCGCCGATCGAGGAACGAGAAGGAAACCGATGGTCCGCGCCATATTGAACACAGGCCGCCTGTTCGTGCCGCTGCTGGCGGGCGCGAGCCTGCGCGACCGTGTGATCGCCAGCATCGGGGCGCTGATCGGGATCGGCTTCGTCGGGCTGACCTGCGTCGCTCTGTTCCCCTCGACAATGCCGTGGATCGTCGCGCCGATGGGCGCTTCGGCGGTATTGCTGTTCGCCGTGCCCGCGAGCCCGCTCGCGCAGCCTTGGTCGATCGCCGGCGGGAATGTCATTTCAGCGATGGTCGGTGCGATCGTCGCGTGGATATTTCCCGATCCGGCGATTGCCGCCGCCGTCGCGGTTTCGCTCGCGATCCTGACGATGTCGCTCTTGCGCTGCCTGCACCCGCCGGGCGGCGCCGCGGCGCTGAGTGCCGTGCTCGGCGGCTATGCGCTGTTTTCGGCGCATGTAGCCGATTTCCTGCTGGTCGTGTTCGTCAATTCGCTGCTGATGGTGGCGATCGGGTGGGTGTTTCACCGCTTTTCGGGGCATAGCTATCCGCACCGCGCCAAGCCTGTCGAAGGCAAGGCCTTGCCGCCTGCACCCGCGTCCGGCCTGCTGATGCGCGATATCGATCAGGCGCTCGACGATCTTGGCGAGACGTTCGACATCAGCCGCGAGGATCTTGCGTTGCTGCTCGAACGCGCGGAACTTCATGCCGCCGAGCGCAGCGGCAAACCTTAGCGAACGAGTACGCCGCCCTTCATCACATGGTCGATCTTTTCGAGCACGCTGATATCGGCGAGCGGATCGGCCTTTACCGCGACGAAATCGGCATAGCGGCCGGGCACGATCGCACCGACGTCGCCGCGGCCCATTTCCTCCGACGCCCGGCCGGTCGCCGACTGGATCGCCTGCATCGGCGTCATTCCATATTTGACCATGTTGCGGAACTGGCGCGCGTTGAGCCCGTGCGGATAGACGCCCGCGTCGGTGGCGTAACCGATGTTGACGCCGAGTTCGACCGCGCGTTTGAACGCGGCGCGCTGCGCGTCGGTCGTTTCGCGGTTCTTGCGCAGATATTCCTCGGGCCAGCCTTCCTTGGTGCCGACATCGTCGATGTAGGTGCCGTTGTAGATGTCCATCGCAAGCCAGGTGCCGTGCTTTTTCGCGAGCTGCAGCGTCGCTTCGTCGGCGAGGCTGGCGTGCTCGATGCTGTCGACCCCCGCGTTGATCGCATTCTGGATGCCGACCGCGCCGTGGGCGTGCGCCGTCACCTTCTTGCCGCGGGCATGCGCGACTTTGACCACCGCGCGGAGCTGGTCGACCGTCAGTTCGGGGGCGCCGGGCTCGGTGCCGATCGCGAGGACCGCGCCGGTCGCGATCGTCTTGATGAAATCGGCGCCATGGTCGAGCAGATAGGTCGTCTTTGCGGCCGCTTCCTCGGGCGTCGCGGCGACGCCGAGGCGCATGTCGGGCGGCAATTGCTCGTTCGGGACTACGCCGTTGAGTTCGCCGCCGCCCTTCGGAATCGTGATATAGGCGCCGGCAACCCACATACGCGGTCCGGGAACGTCGCCGCGATCGATCGCGTTGCGCAGCGTGACGTCGGTGAGCCCGCGATAGGTTCCCACATCGCGCACGCTGGTGAAACCCGCGTCGAGCGTCACGCGCGCATTGCGGGCGCCGACAAGAACGGTTTCGGCCGGCGAGGCCTTCATCGGCGCGGCGAGGTCGGCGCTCTGGCCGAGGTCGGCGAGATGCGTGTGGAGATCGATCAGGCCGGGCAGCACGGTGAAACCCGACCAGTCGACCACCGTCGCGCCATCGGGCGCCTTTCCGCAGGGACCAACCGCCTTGATGCGCTCGGCCTCGACCGTGATGCACTGGCCGGTGCGAACCTCGTTCGAGACGCCGTCGATAAGGCGCCCGGTCTGGAGATAGAGGGTTTCGGCTGAGGCGGGCGCTGCGACGAGGGCCGCCGCGAGCGCCGCGGTCAAATATTCGAAGCGAAGGCGTCGCACTGGCGCGGATCTCCCGATTGCAGGCCGCGGCGCAGCCAGCTCATGCGCTGCTCGCTCGTGCCGTGGGTAAAGCTTTCGGGCACGGGGCGCTGGCCTGCCGAGCGCATAAGCGTGTCGTCGCCGATCGCATTGGCGGCGCGCATCGCCTCTTCCATGTCCCCCGGTTCCATTACCGGCTGGCCAGCGCTGGTCTTCGCGCGCGCGGCCCAGACGCCGGCGTAGCAGTCGGCCTGAAGCTCCATGCGGACCTGCAGCGCATTGCCTTCGGCCTGCGAGGCGCGTTGTTGCGCGCGGCGAACCTGATCGGAAATACCGCTGATCGTCTGGATATGATGACCGACTTCGTGTGCGATCACATAAGCCTGCGCCGCGTCGCCAGCCGCGCCGAAGCGCTGTTCGAGTTCGCGAAAGAAACTGGTGTCTAGATAGACGCCCTGATCGGCCGGGCAATAAAAGGGGCCCATCGCCGATTGGGCGGCGCCACAACCCGACCGGTTGGATTCGGTGAAGAAATTGAGCGTCGGCTTGCGATATCCGCTGACGAGTCCTTCCCAAACGGTGTGCGTCGATCCGAATACGTTACATGCGAAGCGTTCGCTCGCCGTATCGCATGCCACGTTCGCGCCGCCCCGGCTGTCCGCCATCGGATCGCTCGTGCCGCCACCGGTGCTAAGCATGTTCGCGCCGGGACCGAGGACGAAGAAGGCCACGGCGCCAAGCAGAAGGATCGTGCCGCAGCCCATCTTGCGGCCGAGGAGCATCGGCAGAAATCCGATGAGAAGTCCGCCGAGGCCGCCGCCTCCGCCGCCACCAAATCCGCCGCCGCCGCCGCGACCGAGGTCGCGGATATCGTCTCCGGGATCATAGTCATCGAGGCGCATCGGGCTTCTCCACCGGTAAAATTCTGGTCTACCGCGATAGTTACAGCAGCGCCGGGCAATTGGAAGGGGCTTCGCATATCACCCGGCCATTGCAATGGCTCGTGTTGCGGTGCACAAATCCGGCGTCTGCCCCGTCAAGGATCCCCCGAGTCCATGCCCCGCCGCGCCGCCCGTGCCGCCCTCCCGCTTCCCGACCTCGTCGTGCTCGTCCTGCAGGGCGGCGGCGCGCTCGGCGCTTTTCAGGCGGGGGTGTATGAGGCGTTGATCGATCTCGGGATCGAACTTGACTGGGTGGCGGGGATTTCGATCGGTGCGGTCAACGCCGCGATCATCGCCGGCAATGAACGCGATCAGGCGGTGAGCAAGATGCGCGAGTTCTGGGAAGGCGTCTCATCGGCGCTACCCTCGCTGCCGACCGCGGATAACGACTGGGCGCGCGAGTGGACGCATATGGCGTCGGCGGCGCAGGTGACGGCGTTCGGCGTTCCAGGCTTTTTCACCCCCCGGTTTCCGCCACCGGCCTTTGCCGAGCGGCAGACGCCCGAAGCTGTCAGCTTCTATGACACGACCCCGCTGATCGGCACGCTCGACCGGCTGGTCGACTGGGACCGCGTTAACAACGGCAAGGTGCGACTATCGGTGGGCGCCGTCGCGGTTGAGACGGGCAATTTTCGCTATTTCGACACGCAATGCGACACGATCGATGCGCGCCATATCTTGGCGTCGGGCGCATTGCCGCCGGGACTGCCGCCGGTCGAGATCGACGGCAATTGGTATTGGGACGGCGGGCTCGTGTCGAACACCCCGCTCGAGCATGTCGTCGATGCTGCGAACAAGGACATGCTCGTCTTTCAGGTCGACCTGTTCCCCGCGCGCGGCGAGCGGCCGCACGATCTGGAGGCTGCCTGGTCGCGCGAGAAGGACATCCGCTATTCGAGCCGCACGCGTCGCATTTCGGACGGGCTGGTGCGGCGGCGCAAGGAGCATCGGCTGATCGACCGCATGCTGGAAAAGCTGCCGGCGGAATGCGCCGACCTGCCCGAGGTCAAGGCGGTGCGGAAGATGGTCGATTGCAAGGCGCTCAACGTCGTCCAACTGATCCATCAACCGCCAGCCTGGCAAACGGGGGCGCGCGATTTCGAATTTTCGCGCTCGACGATGGAGGTCAACTGGGCGCTCGGACACGATGCGGTCGAGGCGGCGATGAAGGATGGCCACTTGCTCGCCGACAGCATCGCCGAAGGGCGCTCGGACAGTTTTGCGGTGCAATCGAATGCATTGCGACCAAAGACCGAACCCGACGTTTCCTGAAACTCTCCCCCACCGAAAGGACCTGAACATGCGCCTTACAGGAAAGACAGCCCTCGTCACCGGATCGACCTCGGGCATCGGGCTTGGCATTGCCAAGGCTTTTGCGGCCGAGGGTGCGAACATCATCATCAACGGCTTTGGCGAGGCCGATGCGATCGAGACCGAGCGCAAGGGGCTCGAGGCGACGAGCGGCGGGAAGGCCGCCTATGACGGCGCCGACCTCACCAAGCCCGAGGCGATCGAGGAGATGTTCAAGCGCGCCGAGACGGATTTCGGCGGGGTCGATATCCTCGTCAACAATGCCGGGATGCAGTTCGTCTCGCCGGTCGAGGACTTCCCGGTCGAGAAATGGGACATGATCATCGCGCTCAACCTGACTGCGGCCTTCCACACGATCCGCCATGCCGTCCCCGTGATGCGCAAGAAGAAATGGGGGCGCATCATCGCCACCGCGTCGGCGCACTCGCTCGTCGCCTCGCCGTTCAAATCGGCCTATGTCACTGCGAAGCATGGGCTGGCGGGCCTCACTAAGACCGTCGCGCTCGAAGTCGCCGATGCCGGGATCACGGTCAACTGCATCAGCCCGGGCTATGTGTGGACGCCGCTCGTCGAGAACCAGATTCCCGACACGATGAAGGCGCGGAACATGACGCGCGAACAGGTGATCAACGACGTGCTGCTCGCGGGACAACCAACCAAGCAATTCGTCACCGTCGAGCAGGTCGCGGCGATCGCATCCTTCCTGACGCGCGACGAAGCGGCGAACATTACCGGGGCGAACCTCAGCGTCGATGGTGGCTGGACGGCCGCCTGATCGGCTGCACACTTGAGCAATCTCCTTTGGCCTCTTAAGGTTAACCATCGAGGGGTCGGGGAGAAACGGAGAATCATGGGTCGCACCATTTGGGTTTTGGCGGTGGCGCTTGGCGTCACCCTTGGCGCGTGCAAGTCGGTGGTGCCGCCGGTGCCGCCGTCGGCGGCCGATGCGCCGCCGGAGACGGGCACATGGCGCGCAACGGCGACAAGTCAGGATCAGGAACGCATCCGCGGCTGGTACAAAAGCTGGCAGGCGGCGCTGGTCGACGCGCGGGCGAAAGGCTTTGGCGCCGACATCGACCGCGAGGGCATACTCTTGCAACCGACGGCAGCGCTGCCCAATCCACATCTGCCGGCCGGCGATTACCGGTGCCGGACGATCAAGTTGGGCACGCAGGGGCGGAGCGGACTTTCCTACGTCGCCTATGGCTGGTTCCGTTGCCGCGTCGCGCCCGAGCAGGGATTGTCGAGCCTGACCAAGATCACGGGGTCGCAGCGTCCCGTCGGGCTGATCTTTCCCGACAATCTGAAGCGGCAGATTTTTCTTGGTACGCTCGAACTCGGCGACGAGAAGATGGCAGTCAATTACGGCAGCGACCGGATGCGCGACATGGCGGGGTTGGTCGAACGGATCGGCGACAATCGCTGGCGCTTGGTGTTGCCTGCGCCGGCCTATGAATCCTTGCTCGACGTGATCGAACTGGTCCCGGCGGGCTGACAGGAACAACAGGGGAATACGCATGCGAATTTTGTTGATGAGCGCCGCGGCGCTGGCTCTTGCTGCGCCTGCGGCGGCGCAAACGCTCGGCGGCGAGGTCGAGAAGCAGATGCCGTCGCTGATGGCGATCTACAAGGATTTGCACGCCAACCCCGAGCTCAGCTTCATGGAAGTGCGTTCGGCAGGCATTCTCGCCGCCGAAGCGCGCAAGCTGGGGTTCAAGGTTACCGAAAAGGTCGGTGGGACGGGTATCGTCGCGGTGATGGAAAATGGCCCCGGTCCGGTGGTGCTGGTGCGCGCCGACATGGACGGTCTGCCGGTCACCGAGCAGACGGGCCTACCCGGCGCATCGAAGATACGCGTGACCACGAAGGAAGGCGTCGAAACCGGGGTGATGCATGCATGCGGCCACGACACGCACATGACCGCGTGGGTCGGCGTCGCGCGGCTGATGGCGGCTAACAAGGCGAAATGGTCGGGCACGCTGGTGATGATCGGCCAGCCTGCCGAGGAACGCGGCGCGGGTGCGCGCATGATGCTCGCCGATGGGCTCTATACCCGCTTTCCCAAACCGCAATATGCGCTCGCCTTCCACGATGCGGCGCAGTTTCCCGCGGGCAAGATCGGTTATACGCCGGGCTACGCGCTTGCCAATGTGGACAGCGTTGACATCACGGTGAAGGGGGTCGGCGGGCATGGTGCCTATCCGCAGACCACGAAGGACCCGATCGTGCTCGCGAGCCGCATCGTCGGCGCGCTGCAGACGCTCGTCTCGCGCGAGATCAGCCCGCTCGACAGCGCGGTGGTGACCGTCGGCAGCTTTCACGCCGGGGCGAAGCATAATATCATTTCGGACGAAGCGAAGCTGCAGCTCACCGTTCGCAGCTATAGCGACGAGGTGCGCGACCACCTGCTAGACGGGATCGCGCGCATCGCGAAGGGCGAAGCAATTGCCGCGGGGATGCCCGACGACAAGATGCCTGTCGTGACGGTGCAGAAGGACGAATATACGCCCGCGACCTTCAATACCCCCGAATTCACCGAGGAAATGGCCGCATATCTGAAAACCAGCTTCGGCGAAGATCGCGTCGTGCAGATGCCCCCGGTGATGGGCGGCGAGGATTTCAGCCGCTTTGGGCGTGAGGATAAGAGCATCAAGAGCCTGATCGTCTGGGTCGGCGGGGTGCCGCAGGCCGAATATGACGCGGCGAAGAAGGAAGGGCGCACCTTGCCGAGCCTCCATTCGCCCTTCTGGGCGCCCGACGCGCCAGCCGTGATCTCGACCGCAACCGAGGCGCTGACTGCGATGACGATGAAGCTGATGGCGAAGAAATAGCTGTCGACGTTCCAACGTCCGCTTCTCTCGATGCTCAAGCTGACCGTACTTCCGTCCTCCAAATAAATTGGGATGGACCTGTTCGAGAGGCTGTGGTGAGCAAGAGCCATGTCTGCCAATGAACCTGCGCTCGGCCTGTCCGCATGCCTCACCGACCGGGAGATGGAGATTCTGCGCCTGTTGGTCGCGGGACACACTGTAAAAACGATCGCAGCGCGTCTCGGCCGTTCAGAAACCTCGATCAACGAGCGTTTGCGCTCCGCCCGCCGCAAGACGGGCGTCGGCAGCAGCCGCGAACTGGCGCGCCTTCTCGACCTCCAAAAAACTTGTGACGAAAATATCGATCTTTCGAGACCGCGCCCCAACGGGAAGGACTGGGCGCACACCGCAACCGTCGGGGTTCGCGGTTCGAAAGGAATGATCGCCATGCTCATTGCAATATCTATGGCCGCCGCTGGACTAATGTTCGCAGCTGCCCCTTCCGCCGATCAGGCCGGAACACCGGGCGCCGTTTACGGTGCCGTATCCAAGCCGTTGCCGCTGGTCGGAAGCTGGTCGCTGGATGCATCGCAGATGCCGGAAAAGGAACGCCCTCAACGAGTTACGATGACCTTCCATCCATCGCAGGACGGAAAATGGACAACGCGCGTGGAAATCATTGCGCCGGACGGCTCCAGCAAGCATTCGGAATCGACCGCCGCGCTTGACGGCGTCGCCGTACCGATCACCGGCAATATGGATTTCATCGACAGCGTTGCTCTGCGTCAGCCGGCGCCGGACACGTTGGTCATGACGCTGGGCAAGGCGGGCGCGCGGGTCTCGACGCGGGTCTACACCGTCGCCAAGGATCTGAAATCCATGACCGAAACGATCGTGTGGTCCGCCGACAGTCGTCAGAAACTGGAAACGACGCATTTCAATCGAATTGATTGATCGCGGGTCAGTTATCACCGCCAGCATCGCATGGCGCAGACATGCCAATCAGCGCTGACGCCCCGCGCGTTTTACCAAGTTGCGGACTTCGCATGCGCGCTGACAATGCCCCCTCCCAACTTCGGCACCTCGGGCTTGCCCCCGGGGGGCCGCCTTGTCCTTTTTTGCGATGCGGCTGATCGAGATCATCAGCCGCGCGGTTGCGGAAGCCCGGCAGCGCGGCCGATGATCTAATTTTGTGGGGCCAGCGTTGCAAGCCACCTCAAAATCTCGGCCTGCAATCTTATCCGCGCATCCGACCAGCTATGGTCGGTCGCGACATGCATAGTCTTCACCCCGGTCCCGCCGGCCTTCGCGATCGCGGTCGAAAGAGCATTACTCATCGGAGCGAGACCGTCGTCGGAGGTGAGGACGAAGAGATTGGTCCCCGTGAGTTGCGGGGCCGCCTTCACGAAATCGAAGCGGTCGGTGTTGGCGATGATTTCGTCGGCCATGAGCTCCGGCGTCGTCCCGCCGAGCGCCTCCATCCCGTTGCTGCGCAGCGCCTTCACTGCCTGATCGCGCGGCAGTTTGCCGAGCCAGCCCATATTGCCCGCGGAGATCATCGCGGCGCCGAGCAATTGCTTATCGTGCGCGGCGGTGAGCGCGGTGACCCAGCCGCCCATGCTGTGCCCCATGATGACGAGACGTTTCGGGTCGATCCGTAGTTTCGCCGCATTGGCGGGATCGCGCGCGAAGGCGAGCACGGCGTCGGCATCCTCGAGATTTTGCGCGAAGCGGTAATCGCCGGCGCTGCCCCACGATCCGCGATAGTTGAAGGTGATCACGGTCCAGCCCGCGCGGCGCATTGCCTGTGCAAGATCGAGGCTTTTCTCGTTGCCAGGCAGGCCGTGGCACAGGACGACGGTCGGATGCGGCCCTGCGCCTGCGGCGACATAAACGACACCGTTGATCGCGACTTTGCCGCTGGGGATATGGACTACCTCCATCGCCGCCGGATGCGCCTTGTCGGCAGGCGGGTCGGTGTAGATCGCGGTGGGAGTATCAGCCAGGCTTGCCGCGAATGCGGGCAAGGGGAGGGCGGTGAGCGCTGCTGCGGCAATCCAGATTCTCATTTCGTTCTCCCCCGGTCGAAAAACTGCCGCTGCGTCCGGCACCTTCTGTAAAACGTTTGGCACCCGCCACCGCGCCGTCGCGTAACGGGGCGACCCCGGCGTGCGCTTCGTGCGCGAGGGCGGCTTCGATGTCGAAATCCCACTGGCGATAGGCGCTCATCCGGTCGCTGTTCATGCAGATTTGCGGAAAGGCTGCGATCTGTTTCGCCAGTTCGATCGCGACTGCCAATGCTCCGCCGTCGGGAACAACACGGTCCGCGAGGCCGATGCGCTGTGCCTCGTCGGCGGCGACGGGGCGGCCGGTCAGGATCATGTCGAGCGCGCGGCCTTGCCCCACGATGCGCGGGAGCCGGACGGTGCCGCCGTCGATCAGCGGCACGCCCCAGCGTCTACAATAGACGCCGAATACTGCGCTTTCCGCCGCGACGCGCAAGTCGCACCAGAGCGCAAGTTCGAGGCCGCCGGCGACGGCATGGCCCTCGACCGCAGCGATCACCGGCTTTTCGAGCAGCATCCGCGTCGGCCCCATTGGTCCGGGACCATCGGGATCATAGCGCGACGTCCCGACGGCATTGAGATCGAAGCCCGCGCAGAAATGACCGTTGCTTCCGGTCAGGATCGCGACCTGTGCATCGCCGTCGGCGGCAAAGGCCGCAAAGGCGCTACTGAGCGCGACGGCAGTGTCGGGATCGACGGCGTTGCGGCGGTAAGGACGGTCGATGGTGACGATCGTGACGGGGCCATCGCTTTCGACAAGCACACTCATGCAAACCCTCCTCTTTCGCCCATCGCAGGGTGCCGGGACGCCGGGGGACTTGCAAGTGGCGGAGCGGCACCCTAAATAAAAGAAATGCGGGCCGGGCCCCTCTGGCGTCGGCGGGATATTTCCCGCCACGTGATGTCGGACCGCATCGGGTGACCCCGATGCTCTGGCCCTATCTCCCCCCTGTTTCCCGGGGTCCTGGCATCGGCGTCACCTGCTTGATTTCTCAATCAGGAGGCCCTTTTCAATGACTCTCAATCCCAATCTCTACCGCTTGACCGTCCTCCATCGTCAACTCGACGATGCCGAGCGCCGCGAGGTGCGCCGCCGCGGCGCCGATCCGTTTCGCCTGCTGCGGCTGAAGACGCTGAAGCTCGCGGTGAAGGAGCGGCTTGCCGCGCTGACGATGCGGCCTGCGATGCGTCCGGCGTTCGCGCGCTGATCCATTATAACTGAGGACCGAGCACGCTGCCGAAAGGCGGCGCGCTCGGCATATCCAGGGAAATCACCATGGAATTTCTGTTTGCCGACTGGCTGGGTACCCCGGCCTGGTTCTGGCTATCCTTTATCGCGCTCGTCATCGCGCTCACCGCCTTCGACCTTGGCGTCCTTAACAAGGAGAACAAGGAGATGGGGATCGGCGAGAGCCTCAAACTTTCGGCGCTCTATATCGGCATCGCAACCGCGTTCGGTGCGTGGGTGTGGGCCGCGAAGGGCGGCGAGGCGGGGCTGCAATATTATACCGGCTTCTTTATCGAGAAGGCGCTGTCGATCGACAATATCTTCGTCATCTCGCTGATCTTCACCACCTTCGCGATCCCGCCACGCTACCAGTATCGCGCTCTGCTCTGGGGTATCATCGCGGTCATCGTGCTGCGCGGTATCATGATCGCGGGCGGCGCGGCGCTCGTCACCGAATATGGCTGGGTGCTCTACATCTTCGCGGCCTTCCTGGTGTTCACGGGCGTGAAGATGCTGTTCGCGAGCGAAAAGCCGATGGACGTGAAGGGCAATCCGGTGGTCAAATGGCTGTCGCGCCGAATGCCGATCACCGACGAATTGCACGGCGAGAAATTCTTCGTGCGCGTGCCCGATACGAAGACCGGCAAGATCGTGCTCGCCGCGACGCCGCTCTTCCTCGCGCTCGTCGTGATCAACCTCGCCGACCTCGTGTTCGCGGTCGACAGCGTGCCGGCGATCTTCGCGATCACCACCGACACCTTCATCGTCTATACGTCGAATATCATGGCGATCCTTGGCCTCCGCGCGCTCTATTTCGCGCTGTCGGCGATGGTGCACCGTTTCCACTATCTCAAATATGCGCTCGCGCTGGTGCTCGTCTTCATCGGGTCGAAGATATTCGTCGCCGATCTCGTGCTGGGCGGCGCGAAATTTCCGCCGCTGGTCAGCCTCGGCGTGACCGTCGCGCTGATCGCTGGCGGCGTCATCTGGTCGCTGGTCAAGACGCGCGAGGACGACGCGGCGCTGCCGCAATAAAAATGTCCGCCGGAAGCGCAAGGGCTTCCGACGGACAGGCTTTCCTCCCCAGGAAAGCTCGGGAGGCACGGGGGCTGGGTCGCTAGCCCCCGCACCAAGTAGGGTGACGCGGGGGCTGCAACATTTCCCCCGCGTCGAACTCGTTTAAGCGGCGAACTGGTTCATCGTATTGTCCTTGCCCGCGGCCTTGAGGGCCGCTTCGCCGGCGAAATATTCCTTGTGATCGTCGCCGATGTCGCTGCCCGACATATTCTGGTGCTTCACGCAGGCGATGCCTTCGCGGATCTCCTTGCGCTGGACGCCCTTGACGTAGCCCAGCATTGCTTCGTCGCCGAAATACTCCTTGGCGAGATTGTCGGTCGACAGCGCCGCAGTGTGATAGGTCGGCAGCGTGATCAGGTGATGGAAGATGCCCGCCCGCTTCGCCGAATCGCGCTGGAAGGTGCGGATGCGGTTGTCGGCTTCGTCGCCGAGCGGCGTGCCGTCATAATCGACGCTCATCAGCTTGGCCCGGTCATAGGCGCTAACGTCCTTGCCGTCCTTTTCCCACGCGTCGAACACCTGCTGGCGGAAGTTCAGCGTCCAGTTGAAGCTCGGCGAATTGTTATAGGCGAGCTTCGCATTGGGGACGACTTCGCGGATGCGGTCGACCATGCCGGCGATCTGTTCGATGTGCGGCTTCTCGGTCTCGATCCAGAGCAGGTCGGCGCCGTTCTGCAGGCTGGCGATGCAGTCCATCACGCAGCGGTCCTCGCCGGTTCCCGAACGGAACTGATAGAGGTTGGAGGGCAGGCGCTTCGGGCGCACCAGCTTGCCGTCGCGGTTGATGAGGACGTCGCCGGGGTTGCCCGCGCCTTCGACCTCTTCGCAATCGAGATAGCTGTTATACTGGTCGCCAAGGTCGCCGGCTTCTTTCGAGAAGGCGATCTGCTTGGTGAGGCCCGCGCCGAGGCTGTCGGTGCGCGTCACGATGATGCCGTCCTCGACGCCGAGTTCCATGAAGGCATAACGGCAGGCGCGGATCTTCGCGATGAAATCCTCATGCGGCACGGTGACCTTGCCGTCCTGGTGGCCGCACTGCTTTTCGTCGCTGACCTGGTTCTCGATCTGCAGCGCGCAGGCGCCAGCCTCGATCATCTTCTTGGCGAGCAGGTAGGTTGCCTCCGCGTTTCCGAAGCCCGCGTCGATGTCGGCGATGATCGGGACGACGTGCGTTTCATGATTGTCGATCGCCGACTGGATCTGCTTGGCCTTGAGTTCATCACCCTCGGCGCGCGCGGCGTCGAGTTCGCGGAACAGGCCGCCGAGTTCGCGGGCGTCGGCCTGACGCAGGAAGGTGTAGATTTCCTCGATCAGCGCCGGAACGCTGGTCTTTTCGTGCATCGACTGGTCGGGCAGCGGACCGAATTCGCTGCGCAGCGCGGCGATCATCCAGCCCGAGAGGTAGATGTAGCGGCCCTTGACGGTGCCGAAATGCTTTTTGATCGAGATCATCTTCTGCTGTGCGATGAAGCCGTGCCAGCAACCGAGCGATTGCGTGTAGTTCGCGGGATCGGCGTCGTAGGCGGCCATGTCGGCGCGCATGATGCGCGCGGTGTAGCGGGCGACGTCGAGGCCGGTCTTGAACTTGTTCTGGGCGCGCATGCGGGCGATGCTTTCGCCGCTGATGCCGTCCCAGGTGCCGTCGTAGTCGCGGATGAGGCGGCCTGCCTGTGCCATGTCTTCCTGGTAACCCATCGTCATATCCTTGTGCGGAGGTGATGGGTGGAAGTTGGCGAAAGCGTCGCGGAAAGTGAAAAGCTTTGTCAATAATATTTGTGAAATATGGGCGATCGGTGTAAATTAGGCTGTAAATAAGTAAAGAAAGTTACAAAATGGCAGAGCGGCGAGTGTTTGCGGGGCCGGCGGTGCGCAAGGTGCGGCGTGAGGCGGGAATGACGCAGGCGGCCATGGCCGAGGCGCTCGATATTTCGCCGAGCTATCTCAACCTGATCGAGCATGGCCAGCGGCCGCTGAGCGCTACCGTGATCGTGAAACTGGCCGAACGCTTTGGTTTCGATGCGGCGAAGCTGGGTGCCGAAGACCTGCCGGGCGGGCTTGCCGGGTTGCGGCGGCGGCTGGGCGACCCGCGTTTTGCCGATCTGGGGATCGGGACGCAGGAGGTCGAAGAGTGGTTACAGACGGCGCCCGCGACGGCGGCGGCCTTTGCACGGTTGTTCGATGCGGCCCCCGAAGCGCGCGGCGAGGCGCAGGAGGAGGCGCCCGAAGTTGCCGCGGTGCGCCGCGCGATCGAGAAATGGCGCAACCATTTCCCCGATCTCGACGCCAAGGCCGAGGAACTGGCCGACGAACTGCGACTGGCGGGCGGCGACCTCTACGGGACGATTTCCGAGCGTTTGCGTACCCGGCACCAGCTCGGCATCCGGATTTTGCCGAGCGACGTGATGCCCGATCGCCTCCGCTGGCTCGACTGGCACGCGCGGCAACTTATGCTCAATGAGCTGCTGCGCCCCGCGTCGCGGACCTTTCAGGCGGCGGCGACGCTGGCGCAGATCGAGGCGAAGGCCGAGATCGATGCGCTCGTCGCGGGCGCCGAATTTGCCGAAACCGCCGCGGCCAGGCTGTTCGAGCGGCACCTGATCCAATATTTCGCCGCGGCGCTGATGATGCCGTACAGCCGGTTCCTGCGCGCATGCGATGCAACGGGCTATGATCTGCTGCTGCTCCAGCGGCGTTTCGGCGCGGGCTATGAGCAGGTCGCACACCGGCTGACGACCTTGCAGCGCGTCGGCGCGCGCGGGCTGCCCTTTTTCATGCTGCGCATCGATCGCGCAGGGCAGGGGAGCAAGCGTTATGCCGGCGCGAGCCAGTCGCCGCTGGTCGACGGCGATGCGCGCTGCCCACTCTGGAGCCTGCACGAGGCCTTTTCGCGGCCGGGCGAGGTGGTCGCCGATCTCGTCGAGCTGGAGGACGGATCGCGCTGGTTCACCCAGTCGCGGTCGGTCGCCGCCCCCGGCGCGACGGGAAGCGGCACGCCCGCGCGCTTTGCCGTGTGCGTCGGCGTCGATGCGAAAGTTGCCGCGCCGCTGATCGCCGCACGCGGGATCGACCTGATGCGTAGCCCCGCGACGCCGATCGGGCTCGGCTGCCGCCGCTGCACGCGCACCGGCTGCGTCCAGCGCTCGATGCCGCCGCTCGGCCGCCCGCTGCGCTTCCGCGAAGGCGAACGCGGGGTGAGCGCGTTCGATTTTGCGGGCGACTGAGGTTAATGACGCTTTACCTTGTGACTTAATTTGGCACACCCCGTGCCGTATTGGGAAGGGTGCGTGCCTATCAGGCGGCCGCAACGGGACCCATAATGCTTGTTCGAATTCAACCAGAGGACGTCGAGATTGGTATGTTCATCCACGCCTTTGAAGGGTCGTGGTTCGATCATCCGTTCTGGCGGAGCAATTTCCGGATCGAGACAATCGAGCAGCTGGAGAGAATTCGCCGTTCGGGTATCGAAGGGTTGATGATCGACGCCGACCGCGGCGTTGCGCCACCCGAAGACGGCCAAGCGAGCAAGCGCGACGAAAATCCGCCTCGAAAGCCATCGCGATCATGGGCGAAGCCGCGCGCGAATATCCTTCCGATCCGATCCAGCCCGAGTTTTGCGGCGCCCGATCCCGAGGATCGTGCAGCCCCGCGTCCGCGCCGCGGATATCTGGGCGAGTGCCGCCGCGCGAAGCGGACGATCGATCGAACGCGCCAGGCCGTCACCGATATGTTCGACGGCGCGCGGTTGGGCCGCGCGGTCGAGGTCAAACGCATGGTCAAGCTGGCGAGCGCGATCGGCGCGTCGATCGAGCGCGATGCCAAAGCGCTGATCAATCTCGTTCGATTGAAGGAAAAGGACGAATATACCTATCTCCACTCGGTTGCGGTGTGCGCGCTGATGATCAATTTCGCGCGCCATCTGGAACTCGATCCGCAACAGGTCGAAGATCTGGGCGTCGCAGGCCTGCTGCACGATGTCGGCAAGGTCGCGGTTTCGGACGAGATATTGAACAAGCCGGGCGCGCTGTCGAAGGGTGAGATGCAATCGGTCCGCTCGCACCCCGTCGCCGGGCATCGCCTGCTCGCGAGTTCGCCCGGTGCGCCCGAACTCGCGCTGGAGCTTTGCCTCCGGCACCATGAGAAGGTCGATGGCACGGGCTATCCGGGCGGGCTGAAAGGCGACGACCTGTCGCTTGCCGCGCGCATGGGTGCGATTTGCGACGTCTATGACGCGGTGACGTCGAACCGGCCGTACAAGAATGCGTGGACGCCGTGCGAAGCGCTGACCGAAATGAAGAAGTGGCAGGGGCATTTCGACCCGGCGCTGCTCGATCGCTTCGCCGACAGCCTCGGCATCTATGCGGTGGGAACATTGGTGCGGCTGTCGACGGGAGAGCTGGGCGTCGTCGTCGGCAGTGCGGGCGAGGCCGATGAAGATGTCATCGTGCGCGCCTTTTTCGACTGCGAGATGCTGAGCGAAATCGAGCCGGTCGACCGCGCGGTTTCGCCATCGGCCGAGCATCCGCGGATCATCGGCCGCGACAGCCCCACCTTCTGGCGCTTCCACGACTGGGAGGTGTTGCGGTTCAGGATATTGGCGGGCGGCGATGACGCCGTCTCCGCTCAACCGATCGGCCCACGCGGCGCCGAGAGTTGATCGGCGGCTTCGTCAGCTCAGGAAATTGACGATCTGTTCGATCACGACGTCCATCGCGGGCTCGTTCGAGCGCAGGATATGATTGTCGGTGTCGAGCGTGACGAGCGAAGCGCCGCGGATGTTCGACGCCAGTTCGATCGCCTGATCGATCCCGATGCGCTGGTCGGCGCGCGCGTGGAGGATCAATGTCGGCACGTCGATATGCTCGAGATGCTGACGGACGTCGATATTGCCGAACAGGTCGAGGAAGGCGGCGGCATTGTCGGGTGACACCGTCTGTTTCTGAAAATCGTTGAACCAAGTGAGTTCGTCGGGGGTCGCCGACGGGGTGAAGCTTTGCGAGAAGATCTGGCGATAGATTGGCGTATCCTTGCCCCAGCCGCGGCGGACGAGGGTGATCACCGCCTCGCGCTCGTCGGCCTCGCCCTCGTCGACGCGGTGGCGCCAGCCGGTCGCATAGCCGCCGAGCAGGATCAGGTGCGAGACGCGTTCGGGGTGGCGGCGGGTATATTCGATCGCGACCGCGCAGCCCTGCGACAGCGCGAAGAGTGGGAAGCGGTCGAGCCCAAGCGCATCGACGACCGCCTCCAGATCGGTAACCAAAGATTCGAAATCGATATGGCCGACATCCCAGTCGGACAGGCCGTTACCGCGTTCGTCATAACGCACGAGGCGGAAATGTTCGGACAGGCCGCCGACCATGCGGCCCCACAGCGGGCTGCCCCAGTCGAGTTCGAGATGGTTGAGCCAGTTCGCGGTCTTGACGAGCAAAGGGCCGTTGCCCGTGACGGCATAGGCGATGCGGACGCCGTCGGGGGCGAAGCAATAGCGCACCTGCTGGACCGGGAATTCGGCGCGGTCGACGGGCGAGGTCAGTCCGTCGTCGAGCGCGTCGGCGGCGGCGGCGAAGCGCGTCCGGTCGGCCGAGGGCCGGATCGCGTTGCGCGAAGCTTCGTCGAGGCAGCGGCGGCGGCGGCGGTCGATTGCAGCGCGTTCGGAGGCGAGCCACAGGCTATAGTCGTCGAGACCCGATAGCTCGAGGCCGGGCAGCGGTGCTTCGAGTGCGCGCAGCGGATCGGGGCGGTCGATGTCGAAGGAAAAGCCCGACGCGTCGATCGCGACGCGCTCGCGGTCGGCGGCGAGCAGGTCGGCCTCGTCGCCGAGCAAAGCGCGGATTTTCGATAGCGACCAGCGGAGCGCGGCGCGCGGATCGTCGGGGATGTCGAAGAAGATTTCGCAGAGCCGCTCGCGGCGAACGGGTTTCGCGGTGAGCAGCAGGTAGGCGAGGAGCGCGCGCGTCTTGCGCGAGGCGGGGAGTGCGACGGGGGTGCCGCCGCGGTGCAGCTCGAACTCGCCGAGCAGTCTGACCTCGAAGGGCTCCGATCCGCGCATGGCGACGGTCTGCCGCGCAATTTCCACGCTGTCACGGCAAATTCCAACGCTCGTTCAAACGCTGCCGCACACGGCGCGCGGGCATTCCGGCCTCGCCAACAAAGGAGGCAAGAAAATGTACGGTAACTTCAAATCCCTGAATGGCGAACCCCTCGCCGCAATGGCGTCGCTCAGCTTCGCCTTTTTGATCTTTGCGGTGATGCCGCATCTGATCTTCATCTGACCAAAAACAAAAAAGAGAAAACCAATGTGCAGCAATGTGAACCTGATGACCGATGCAATTGAATCGGAGTCGCTCAATGCCGAGGAAGAAGCGTTCGCAGAACGGCTGATCGCGATGGTCAACCACGGTATGGCCGGGTTGATGATCGCGATCGGCCACCGCACGGGGTTGTTCAGCGCGATGAAGGGCGGGGGGGCGCTGTCCAGCGACGAGCTGGCAACACGCGCTGCGCTCAACGAGCGTTATGTCCGCGAATGGCTGGGCGCGATGGCGACCGCCGGGATCGTCTTGATCGATCGCGGGACCGGCAAATATATTCTGCCCGCAGCGCATGGCGCGTTCCTTGGAACCGACGCCGCCTATGGGTCGATGAGCAGCTATTTCCAGTATCTCTCGGTGCTCGGCTCGGTCGAGACGCGGATCGTCGACTGTTTCCGGAACGGCGGCGGGCTGTCGTACGGCGATTACGACCGCTTTCACGAGTGCATGGCCGAGGATAGTTATCAGAGTGTCGTTGCGGCGCTCGAGGATGCGATTCTGCCCCTCGCGCCGTGGACGATCGGGCAGCTCGAGGCCGGGATTGCGGTCGCCGATGTCGGCTGCGGGCTGGGCAAGGCGATGATCCGGCTGGCCGAACTTTTCCCGAACAGCCGCTTCACCGGCTATGATCTGTGCGCCGATACGGTGCTGCTCGCCGAGATCGAAGCCGCCGAGCGCGGGCTCGACAATGTCCGCTTCGAGCGCGTCGATGCGACGCTGCTCGAAGGCGACGCGCTGTTCGACCTGATCTTCACTTTCGACGCGATCCACGACCAGGCGCATCCGGCGGCGGTGCTCGGGCATATAAGGCGCTTGCTGAAGCCCCGCGGCACCTATGTGATGCAGGAGATTAATGCTGCGACCGATGTTGCGGGCAACCTCGACAACCCGCTCGCGCCCTTCATCTACACTGTGTCGTGCATGCATTGCATGTCGGTGTCGCTGGGGCAGGGCGGGGTCGGGCTCGGCGCGGCGTGGGGCGAAGAGCTGGCGCTCGCGATGCTGGCCGACGCCGGCTTCTTCCGCGTCGAGGTGCACCAGTTGCCGCACGATCAGATGAACAGCTATTTTATCTGCCGGCCCGATTGATTTCCCTCCCGCAATCGGCCGCGAGAAGCCCTTCGCCTACCCCTTGCAGGCGAAGGGTTTTTCGTTTCGGATCAGGCTTTTTGCGCCGCCGTCCAGCGGTCGATTACCGACTCGAGCACTGAGATCGGCATCGCGCCTGCGGACAGCGCAGTGTCGTGGAAACCACGGAGGTCGAACTTGTCGCCGAGTGCGGCCTTCGCTTTTTCGCGGATTGCGACCCAGCGCGTCTGGCCGACCATATAGCTCGTCGCCTGACCCGGCCACACGCAGTAGCGTTCGATCTCGGTGACGTTCGATCCCTCGGGGGTGCCGAGCGATTCGTTGTAGTAGGTAATCGCCTTTTCGCGGCTCCAGCGGAAATGGTGGAGCCCGGTGTCGACGACGAGGCGTGCGGCGCGGAACATATAGGATTGAAGATAGCCGAGCTGGCCCCACGGGTCGTTTGCGTAGACGCCCATCTCGTCGGCGAGCTGCTCGGCATAGAGGCCCCAGCCCTCGGTATAGACCGAGTAGGCGGGGAGGCGGCGGAGACGCGGGATACCCTCGGCCTCCTGCGCGAGCGCGATCTGGTGGTGATGGCCCGGCGTCGCCTCGTGATAGGTCAGCGTCGGCAGCGTCCACGACGGATTTTCGGCGGTATCGCGCAGGTTGATATAATAGGCGCCGGGGCGCGAACCATCGAGCGCGGGGATCTGGTAATAGCCGCCGGGCGCGCCGGCCTCGATCTCGGGGGGAACGCGGCGGATGTCGCATTTGGCCTTGGGCAGGCGGCCGAAGGCTTCGGGCAGGCGGCGCTGCATTTCCTGGATCTGCTCGTTCAATTTGGCGATCAGGTCGGCCTTGCCCTTGTCGGTGTTGGGATAAAGGAAGCGCGGATCCTTGCCGAGCGCGCGCATGCGTTCGGCGACGGTGCCCTTTGACATGCCCTGCGCCTTGAAGATCGAATCGGCGCGCGCGGTGAGCGCGGCCATGCGGTCGAGGCCGAGCTTGTGCACCTCCTCGGCCGACATGCCCGTCGTCGTCGCGAAGCGCAGCGCATAGGCGTAATATTCGTCGCCCCTGGGCAGGCGCCACACGCCGGCATCGTGCGTCGCGCGCGGGCGGACGGCGGTGAGTTCGGCGGCCTGACGGCGCATCGCGGGATAGATTTTGCCCTCGACGAGGGCGGCGCAGCGTTTCGCCCAGTCGCCGGGGATGTCGGCGGTCTTGGTCTTGAGGTTGGTGGTGAGGATGTTGGCGTCGGGGGCGGGCGCCCAGATCTTGTCGAACAGCGCGAGCGTGCGGTCGATGACGAAATCGGGCGGGATGATGCCCGCGGCATGGTCGGCCTTGATTCGCCCGGTTTCATTGTCGAGCTGGACCGCGAAATCGGCGCAACGCGCGAGATACGCCTCGGCATCGGCGGCGTTCGTGATGCTGTGCTGGTTGACGAGGAAATCGGGGATCGAGCGATAGGTGCCGCTCAGCTGGGTCACCGGATGTGGTTCAGGCCAGCTGTGAAGGCCGTAGCTGAAGGTGTCGTAAGCCTTGACATAACCCTCCCACGGACCGCGGAAGGTGTCGTAATTGACGAGGTCCATGCCCGAGAGTTTCTTCGGGTCGATCGTCTTCAGTTCCTTGAGTCCGGTGCGGTAGACATTGTGGCCGGCCTTGATCCCTGCGGGAGAGCGGTCGGCGAGCTTGGCCTTGGCGGCGGCGCGATCGCCCTTGTCGAGCCCGAGCGAGGTCGCGAATTCGGGATCCTGATCGACGAGCATGTCATAGATGCGCTCATAGATCGCGGTCAGCCGCGCGCCTTCGCTGTCGGGCGAGGCGGCGAACGCGGCGCGCGGGCGGACGCCGGCGAGCATCGAGGAGGCCGCGGCGGCGGCAAGCAGGGTGCGACGGTCGAACTTGGGGTCGAACATGGGGGGAAGCCTCCGTTGAGTGTGTATTGCTCAACTATAACGGCGGCGTCAGCCTTGTCTTGTATCCATTTGACGTCGCCGCCACCAACCGGGCGGGGCGCCGGTCAGCGCGGCGACCGCGTGCGTCATATGCGCCTGGTCGGTGAAATGGAGGCGGTGCGCGATATCCACGAACGACTCGTCCCCCATGCGCGCGGCGGCAAAGGCCGCCCGGGCGCGGACGTTCGCGCGATAGGACTTCGGCGTGCAGCCATAGGCCGAGCGAAAACCGCGACTCAGCGTTTCGGCGCGGACGCCCTTTTGCTCGGCCCAGTCGGAGAGCGCAAAGGGGGCGAGCCGGCGAAGGTCGTCCGCGAGCATGTCGGGCCAGTCGAGCGCCGCCGACGGCGCGGCGACGAACAGTTCGGCAAAAAGCGCCGATGCGGCGACGCCGTCGCGCTCAGCGAGGCGAACGAGACGATCGGGATCGGCGACATGGCCACGCAGGCTCGTCGTCGCGGCGAACCGCTCAGGGAGCGACAGGACGAGCACGCGCGCGCCCTTCGCCTCGAAGCGGTCGAGGTGCGATTCATAGGCGTGGTGGATGAGGGCGTCGCCGGGCTGGACGTTCCAGCGGCCTTCGTCGCCGGCCTCCTGATAGCCGCCCTCGAGCACGACCGCGACAAAGGCGTGTTCGTGACAATGCCGGTCGCGCAGTTCACCGGGACCGTGATCGAGCAGTCCCAAGGGCGCGTCGGCGAAACAGGGGTGCGACGCCATAGACCTATTCGCGCGCCTTTGCGGCCGCACGGACCTCTTGCGAGCGTTCGAGCGGGATGATCAATATATCGTCGCCGTCGACGATCACCGCGATATTGTCCATGCCGAGGATCGACACGCGCTTGTCGCCCGCGCGGACCAGATTGCCGCGGCTTTCGTGGAGAAAGGCGTCGCCGGTAATCGCGTTGTCGGCGGCATCCTTTTCGGCGAGCGCGTGGATCGTGTGCCAGCAGCCGAGGTCGGACCAGCCCATCGCGACGGGGACGACCGCGACGCGGTCGTCCTTTTCCATGACCGCATAGTCGATCGAGTCCGAAGGCGCCTTGGCGAATTCGACAGCGTCGGCGTGGAGCGCATCGCCGTCGCGCATCCCCGCCGCGACGGCCTTGTCGGCCGCCTCGAAGATCGCGCGGCAATGCGTGAGCATCGCGTCGCGCATCCGCGCGGCGCGGAACAGGAAGATGCCGGCGTTCCAGCTGTATCCGCCCGCCGCGAGCATCGCCTCGGCGTCGGCGAGGGGAGGCTTTTCGACGAAGCGGTCGACCGCAAAACCGTCTTCGCCGAGCGGACGGCCGGCGGCGATGTAACCGAAGCCGGTTTCGGGCCTGTCGGGGGCGATGCCGAAGGTGACGAGCCAGTCCTGTTGCGCAAGGCGCACCCCCTTGGCGATGGCCGCGTGGAAGGCGGCGACGTCGGCGATGACATGGTCGCTCGGCATCACGAGAAGCAGCGTATCGGCATCGGCGCGCGCAACGGCAAGAGCGATCGCCGCCGCGGTGTTGCGCGGCATGGGTTCGACGAGCAGCGATTCTTCGCGGTCGTTCATCTGTTCGCGGACCATCGCGACATGACTATCGCCGCACAAGACGATCGGCGGCAGGAAATCGGGCCCGGCGGGCGTGCGCTCGACCGTCTGGCGGAACAGGCTGCGCTGGCCGTGGAGCAGAAGGAACTGTTTCGCCCGCGTGCCGCGCGATTCGGGCCACAGGCGCGTGCCCGCGCCGCCGCACAGGATAACGGGCTGGATCATCAGCGTCATGGGCGTCGGTCTATCCTGTTGGATGCGGCTGGTCACCTTGTCATTCGCGATATAGCGAGTGTAAAATTAACCGACAGTTGACGCCTCGGCTGTAGTATCGAGTGCGAAAGGTCCCCCATGTTTCGGCTGTTTAAACATTATGTTCCGCACGCCGTCGTCTGGCTGGCGTTGATCGAATTTTTCGCGCTGCTCGGCTCGGCCGAGGGGGCATGGCACCTTTATGCGCATCAGGCGGGCTTCGATGCGGGGCCGCTGGGCGACCGCTGGCTGCCGCTCCTGACCTTTGGTATTTCGAACTCGCTCGCGATGATGGCGACCGGCATGTACGGGAACGAGGGACTGCGCTCGATGCGGTTCGCGACCGCGCGCCTGCTCGCGGCGATCTCGCTCGGGGTGATCTTTCTTTCGGTGCTCGGCTTTCTGTTGCCGACAGCGACATTGTGGCGCGCCAATAGCCTCTACGCGATGCTATTTGCCATCGCGGTGCTGTTCCTGATCCGCCTGGCGCTGACCCAGTCGGGGGGAACCGAGGCGTTTCGGCGTCGCATCCTCGTTCTGGGTGCCGGCCCGCGCGCGGCGCGACTGGCCGCCTTGGCCGAGGCGCCGGGAAGCGGACTCGAGATGGTCGGCTTCGTCGCGATGAGTGCGGCCGAAAAGACCGTCGCGGGGGCCGTCCCGCGCGAGGCGCTCGTCAATCTGTCGGACCATGTCGTCGATCTGCGCGCGGGCGAAGTCGTGCTCGCGCTGGAGGAACGGCGTAACGCGCTGCCGCTGAACGACCTGCTGCGCGTCAAGACGACGGGCGTCCATGTGAACGACATAGCGAGCTTCATCGAACGCGAGACCGGGCGCGTCGACCTCGCGACCACCAACCCCAGCGGGCTGATTTTTTCCGATGGTTTTTCGGCCGGACAGCGGATTTCCAAGGTTGGCAAGCGGCTGTTCGACATCCTTGCCAGCCTGATCGTGCTAGTAGTCGGCCTGCCGCTGATCGTCATCGCGGGGATCGCCGTTATCCTCGACAGCCGCGGCCCGGTCTTTTACCGCCAGCCGCGCGTCGGCCTGTTCGGCGAGCCTTATGACATCTTCAAGATCCGGTCGATGCGCACCGATGCCGAGGCGTCGGGCAAGGCGGTGTGGGCGGCAGAGAATGATCCGCGCGTTACCCGCGTCGGCCGCGTGATCCGCAAGCTGCGTATCGACGAATTGCCGCAGACCTGGTGCGTGCTGAAGGGCGACATGAGCTTTGTCGGCCCGCGCCCCGAACGGCCGAGCTTTGTCGAGGAACTCGAAAAGAAGCTGCCGTATTACGCCGAACGCCATATGGTGAAACCCGGCCTGACCGGCTGGGCGCAGATCAATTACCCCTATGGTGCGTCGGTCGAGGATGCCCGGGTGAAGCTCGAATATGATCTCTATTACGCCAAAAATTATTCGCCCTTCCTCGACCTTTTGATTCTGCTGCAGACGGTGCGTGTCGTGCTGTGGCCGGAGGGGGCGCGGTAGCCGTGAGCGCGCTCGCGGGCCTGTCGCAGATTCTGTCCGCGCTCGCGCTGGCGGGTTTTATCGGCGTCGCGCTGTGGCTGCTGATGCGGCCGCGCGCGCGCATGGCGGTGCTGATGCCCGCACCGCAGTTGCTGACGGTGACCGCCGCCGCGACCGCGCTGTGGTGCGCGGCGATGACCGTTTATGGCCCCGGAACTTCGCAGTCGCTGGTCGTGCAAAGCTTGCGCGACCTGGCGATGCTCGGTTGGCTCGGCGCGACCTTCTGGTCGCCCCGGGCGCCGATGTCGCGCCCGCTCCGCCTGATCCTGCGCATGCTCGCGACGATCTGTGTGCTGACGTTGCTGCTCGGCGCGGCGGCGCACCTGCGCGCGGGAGCAGAGGCCGAGCCGTGGATGACGCCGACGCTGACCTTTGCCGCAATGGTCGTGGCGATCGGCGGCCTGCTGATTATCGATGGCGGGGTTCGCCATGCCAGCGCCGGACAGCGGATGCCGGTGATGGCGGTCGCCGGCGGCTTTGCGATGCTGTGGGCGTATGAAGTCAATGTTCAGTTGATCGGCGCGCTGACCGGCGAAATCGCATCGACGCTGATCGAGCTGCTTCCGGCGGTCGTGCTGCTGACGCTGCCGGTCTATGTCGTTGCGGCGATGGACATCGGGCGCGAACGGATGCGCCTGTCGCGCACGGCCGCGACGCGCGCGCTGATCCTGCTCGGTGCCGCCGCCTATCTGATCGTGATCGCACTGACGGGCGCCGTCGCACGCGTGCTGGGCGGCGATTATGCCGAACTCGCGCAGACGATCTCGTTGCTGGTCTTGCTCGGCACCGGCGGGCTGATGCTCGCCTCGGCGCGATCGCGCGGGTGGCTGTCGGTGATGATTTCCAAACATTTCTTCGAACATCGTTATGATTATCGCGCCGAGTGGATGCGTTTTACCGCGACGCTGGGGCAGGGCGACAAAGCCGATGGCGGCGAGGATGACCGCAATCTCTATCGCCGCGTCGCCAAGGCGCTGGCCGAATTGACCGGCAGCCCCGGCGCGCTGTTGATGACGCCGGCGGCGGCGGGCGGTTTTCGCATCGCCGAACAATGGCATTGGCCCGATGGCGCGAGCGAGGATGCGACGCTGTCGCTGCGGTCGGCGTTCATGTTGCAGGAAACCCGGCATATCGTCGACCTCGATGCCGAGCGGCGCGGACATCCGGGCGAGGATCTGGCGATCCCCGAATGGCTGATGGCCGACAGCCGCGCGTGGGTGGTCGTGCCCGTGCTGCATTTCCAGCGAATGATCGCGATCGTCATATTGCACCGGCCCGCGGTGTCGCGCGCGCTCGACTGGGAGGATCTCGACGTGCTGCGCATCGCGGGGCAGCAAGCGGCGAGCTATCTGGCCGAATCGCAGAGCCAGCAGGCCTTGTCCGAGGCGCGCCGGTTCGACGAGTTCAACCGCCGCTTTGCCTTCATCATGCACGACATCAAGAATCTGGCGAGCCAGATCGGACTGCTTGCGCGCAATGCCGAACGCCACGCCGACAAAGCCGATTTCCGCGCCGACATGGTCGAAACGCTGAAGATTTCGGCGGGGCGGCTTAGCGACCTGCTCGTCCGCCTGTCGCCGCGCGAGCGTGGTCCCGCGGCGGAAGCGGGGCGGACGTTGGTCGAGCCGGTGCTGAACGAGATCGCGGCCGAGATGCGGCCGCGCCGCGCGCTGTTCGTCGGCTGTCAGGCGGGTTTGTCGGCATGGGCCGACGCGGGCGCGATCCGCCAGATCGTCCAGCACCTTGTCGCCAATGCGATCGACGCCTCGGCACCCGAAACGTCGGTGCAGGTCGTCGCGGTCGCCGAACAGGGGCGCGTGCGCATCGACGTGATCGACCAGGGGTGCGGCATGACGCGCGACTTCATTCGCGACGAGCTGTTCAAACCGTTCGTGTCGACCAAGGAATCGGGGTTCGGGCTGGGCGCGTTCGAGGCGCTGCAGGTCGCGCAGGCTTTGGGCGGCGCGATCGAGGTGGCGAGCGAGCCGGGCAAGGGGAGCAGTTTTACCCTGTGGCTGCCGCTCGCCGACGCGCGCAGCGATAATGGAGCCGATCCTCGCGTGATGAAAGTAGGGCATAAATGACTGAGGGCGGGGTAAGTTTGCGCAAGTTGCTGGTGGTCGAGGACGATCCCGGGCTGCAGACGCAGCTCAAATGGGCGTATGAGGATTATCAGGTGTTCGTCGCGAGCGACCATGATGCGGCGATCGAATTGCTGCGCGCCGAGGAACCCGATGTGGTGACGCTCGACCTCGGCCTGCCGCCCGATCCCGACGGGACGCGCGAGGGGTTCCGGACGCTGAAGGCGGTTCTCGAAGCGAAACCCGACACCAAGGTCATCGTCGTGTCGGGGCATGGCGAACGTGCGAGTGCCTTGGCGGCGATCGCGAGCGGCGCGTGGGATTTTTATCAGAAGCCGATCGACATCGACGAGCTGGGGCTGATCGTGCGCCGTGCTTTCCATGTGCGCGAGCTCGAGGTCGAGAATGCGCGGCTCGCAAGCCAGGGTTCGAGCGACAATCGCGTGCTGGGCGGGATGATCACCGGGGCGCCCGAGATGCACAAGGTCGCGCGGACAATCGAGCGCGTCGCGAATCTCGATGTCTCGGTGATGCTGCTCGGCGCCAGCGGCACCGGCAAGGAGCTGCTCGCGCGCGGGCTGCACGAGGCGAGCGGTCGACGCGACGGGGCGTTCGTCGCGATCAACTGCGCCGCGATCCCCGAAAATCTGCTCGAAAGCGAATTGTTCGGGCATGAGAAGGGCGCGTTCACCGGCGCGGTGAAGACGACCGAGGGCAAGATCGAACTCGCGCACGGCGGGACCTTGTTCCTCGACGAGGTTGGTGACATTCCGCTGCCGTTGCAGGTCAAGCTGCTGCGATTTCTGCAGGAGCGGACGATCGAGCGGATCGGCGGGCGCAAGGCGATCGCGGTCGATACCCGCATCGTCTGTGCGACCCACCGCGACCTCGATGCAATGATCGCCGAGCAGAGCTTTCGTGACGATCTCTATTACCGGCTCGCCGAGATGGTCGTGAAGATCCCGTCGCTTGCCGAACGGCCGGGCGACGCGGTGCTGCTCGCGCGGCATTTCCTCCATCAATATGCGCCCGAGATGAACCCGGCGGTGCGCGGCTTCGCGCCCGACGCGCTGCAGGCGATCGACGAGGGGCGCTGGCCGGGCAACGTCCGCGAGCTGGAAAACCGCATCAAGCGCGCCGTTATCATGGCCGACGGCAAGCTGGTGATGCGCGAGGACCTCGATATGGCGGGCGGCGAGGAAGCGGGCGAGGAGGCGTGGCTGAACCTGCGCAGCGCGCGCGAAGCCGCCGACCGCGTCGCGATCCGCCGCGCGATGACGCAGAGCGAGGGCAATATCTCGGCCGCGGCCAAGCTGCTCGGGATCAGCCGCCCGACGCTGTACGACCTGCTCAAGCAATATCGGATGCACGCCTGAATGGATTTGGCGCGCGTCTGGACGAGTGCTCTGCTGCTGGCGGCGTTGCTGCTGGGAGCATGCGGCGATGGGGCGTCGTCGGTGCCGCGCAAGGCGCTCGAGGAGCGCCGCGCCGCGCTTCAGAACGCCATTGCCAGCGATCCCCAGGCCATAGCCGAACGCGTCGAACTGGCGCGCGTGGCGATCAAGCTCGGCGATGGCGTCGGGGCCGAGGCGGCGGTCAAGGGTGCGCTGGGGGCAGGTGCGAAGGAGGCCGCGCTGCGCCCGTTGCTGGCGCGCGCCTATGCGATGCAAGGCGAGGGGAGCCGGGCGCTCCAGACGCTCGACGACGGCCCGATCATTCCCGAGATGATCGGCGAAGCGGCGTGGGTCGCGGGCGACATCCATCTGAGCAATGGCGATCTGGGCGCGGCGCGCGAAGCCTATGACCGCGCAGTGCACGAATTGCCGCGCAATTCGGCGCTGTGGGTCGATGTCGCGCGCTTTCGCGATGCCAATGCCGACGTGCTCGGGGCGCGCGATGCGGTGGATTATGCGATCGAACTCGACAAGGCGAACGGTGCGGCGCTGGCGTTCAAGGCGAACCTCGTGCGGACCGAGGACGGGCTCAAGGCGTCGCTCGATTGGTACGAAGCGGCGCTTGCCGTCGACCCCGACAATGAAGACGCGCTGATCGAACAAGCGGCGACGCTCGGCGACCTGGGCCGCTATCAAGATATGTTGGCCGCGCTGCGTCACGCCGCGACGATCGTCCCGCGCGACCCGCGGCTCTTTTACTTGCAGGCGGTTCTTGCCGCGCGCGCGGGCAATTATCCGCTGGCGCGCAGCCTGCTCCAGCGCACGCGCGGCGACCTCGACGAGCAGCCGTCATTCATGCTGCTGAGCGCGATCGTCGAGCTCGAACTTGGCGGCGAGGCGGTTGCCGCGAGCTGGGCCGACCGCCTGCTGGCCGAACAGCCGGAGAATTTTAGCGCGCGCCGCATTCTCGCGGCGGCCGAATGGGCCGACGGCGATGCTGGGGCTGCGCTCGAGGCCTTGCTGCCGCTGGTCCGGCGTCCCGACGCCGACAGCTGGTCGCTGCTGCTTGCGGCGCGCGCGGCGGCGGAACTCGGCCGGCGCATCGAATCGGCGGACTATCTGGGACGCGCGGCGGCGCTGGCGCCCGGCGAGGCGGTGCCTTTTGCAGCCGACAATGACTATGGCCTGCTGACGATGGCGGCCGACGCCGAGCCGCTCAATCCCGCTTATGCGATTCCGGCTATCTCGGCCGACCTGTCGAGCGGAAATAGCGCGCGGGCGATCGCGCGGGCGACGCGGCTGCGCGATGCGAACCGCGGCGTGGCGGATGCGCATATCCTGCTCGGCGATGCGGCGTTGGCGGGCGGGCAAACCGACCTCGCCGTGCAGGCCTATCGTGCCGCACGCGACCTCGACGCGAGCGAGCGCACGACGTTGCGGCTTGCCAATGCGCTGTTCCGCGCCGGCGATGCAGCGGGGTCGGGCGCCGCGATCCTCGCGCTGCAACGCGGCCAGCCGTCGAGCATCGCCGCCGACCGGTTGTCGGGGCATCTGGCGATGGACATCGAACATTGGGATCAGGCGATCGCGCATTTCGAGCGCGTGCAACGGCGGATAGGCAACCGCGACGCCGTGATCCTGCGCGAACTGGCGCGGGCGTGGGCGGCGAAAGGCGACGACGAGCGCGCGCTGCCGCTGATCGATCGCGCGTATCGGTTGCAGCCGCTGAATGCCGGGATCATGGGGTTTTACGCCGACCTGCTGGAGCGGCGTGGACGCAAGCAGGCGGCAGCGGATCTGCGCGACAAGGCGGCGCAGATCGGGCGATAGGCGATCTAAAAATTGGTTAGCTGCCCCTCGTCCACATCGTCGCAACGGGCTTTATCTCCCCATTCCATGCCTCTAGGGTTCGCGTCATGCAGCGATATTCGACAATTCGGCGCTCAGCAGCGGCGCTGGCCCTTCTGGCGCTCTCGGCCTGTGCCGGTGGCAATTTCCGTCCCGTCGCCGACGCCCCGGTGCGGATCGGTCCGGCCTATACGATCCGCGGGACAACCTATGTCCCCGCCGCCGCGCCCGCCTATGACGCCGTCGGCTATGCGAGTTGGTACGGCAACGAGTCGGGGAACCGCACCGCCAATGGCGAGCAGTTCCGCCCCGGCTGGATCACCGCGGCGCACACGACGCTGCCGCTGCCGACCTATGTGGAAGTGACCGCGCTCGATACCGGGCGGCGGATCATCGTTCGCGTCAACGATCGCGGACCGTTCGCGCTCGGGCGGGTCATCGACCTGTCGCGCGGGGCGGCCGAAGAGCTGGGGATGAAGGCGCAGGGGCACGCGCCGGTCCGCGTGCGCCGGGTGGAGCCGCCGGAGAAGGATCGCAAGCGGCTGCGCGAGGGTAAGGCGGCGGCACGGATCGCGCCCGTATCGGCGCAGGAACTGCAACGACTGCGGGCGCGGCTTCCGGCCAAAGGACAGTAGGCGGCGTATTGCGGCTTGCGCCGGATGGGGGAAGGCGTTCAAAGCGGCGCCGAGCCATAGGGGAGAGCATAGGCCGTGGATCTGGCACCTTACCGGGCGCATCGGCGCATCCTGACCGCGAGCCTCGTCGGTACAGCGGTCGAATTCTACGATTTCTATATTTACGGCACCGCGGCGGCATTGGTGTTCGGGCCGCTCTTCTTTCCGGAGAGTTCGGCCTCGGCGCAGCTGATGTACAGCTTCATGACCTTCGGGCTCGCCTTTTTCGCGCGGCCCGTCGGGGCGATCGTGTTCGGCCATTATGGCGACCGGATCGGGCGGAAGTCGACGCTGGTCGCGTCGCTGATGCTGATGGGCGCCTCGACTTTGCTGATCGCCTTCCTGCCGACCTATGCGATGGTCGGATGGGTCGCGCCGCTGCTGCTCTGTATCCTGCGTTTCGGACAGGGGTTCGGGCTCGGCGGCGAGTGGGGCGGGGCGGCGTTGCTCGCGGTCGAGAATGCGCCGCCGGGGTGGCGTTCGCGCTTCGGGATGTTCCCGCAGCTTGGCGCGCCTGTCGGCTTCATCGCGGCGAACGGGTTGTTCCTGCTGCTCGGTCTGGGGCTCAGCGATGCCGATTTCGCCGCGTGGGGCTGGCGCATCCCGTTCCTGCTGTCGGCGGTGCTCGTCGGACTGGGGCTTTGGGTGCGACTGAAGATCACCGAGACGCCGGACTTCACAGAAGCGCTGGAGAAGAAGGCGCCGGTTGCGGTGCCGATCGGCGACCTGCTTCGCCATCATCTGGTTGCGACGCTCGCGGGGACGTTCGCGGTGGTCGCCTGTTTCGCGATCTTCTATCTCGCGACGAGTTTTGCACTCGGCCACGGAACACAGGCGCTCGGCTATCCGAAAGAACAGTTCTTGCTGACCCAGCTGGGCGCGATCCTGTTCATGGCGGTCGGGATTATTTTCGCGGGCTATGCCAGCGATGCGTCGAGCGAACAGCGCGTTTTGACCTGGGGCTGCGGCGCGACGGTGCTGATCGGGTTCGTGTTCGGGCCAGCGCTGGCGTCGGGAAGCTGGCCGATCATTTTCCTCGGGCTCGCGTCGGCGCTGTTCGTCATGGGCCTCGTCTATGGTCCGCTGGGCAGCTGGCTGACCGGGCTGTTTCCCGTGCATGTCCGTTACACGGGCGCCTCGGTGGCGTTCAATGCGGGCGGGATATTGGGCGGCGCGATGGCACCGATCATCGCGCAGGCGCTGGCCGAGTGGGGCGGGACGGGGATGGTGGGCTTCTATCTCGCGCTGGCGGGCGTCGTAAGCTGGCTCGGCCTATTGATGGTCCGGCGAAGCGCTACACGGGCCTGAGTAACGTCAGCTTCGCCTTGCCGACCTTGCGTGTCGCGTCGATTTCGAAGCCCGCTAACTCTACCTCTTCCTTCTCACCGGTTTCGATCGAGATCAGGCTGTCGGGGCCGATCCAGCCGAGGCGATTGAGCTTGTCGAGCGCGACGCTGCCTGCGCCGGTGTCGTAGGGCGCGTCGATCAGGATCAGGTCGTAGGTGCGGCGCGCCGGGCCGAGTGCGAGCACCGACCCGGCGCGGATATCGGCGCGTGCGGTGGCGTCCAGCGTGCCCAGATTCTTGCGCAGCACATCGAGTGCGTCGCGATCCTGCTCGGCGAACAGGCATTGCTCGGCTCCGCGCGACAGTGCCTCGATCCCGAGCGCGCCCGATCCGGCGAACAGGTCGGCGACGACCAGCCCCTCGAAACTGCCGACGCGGCTGGTGAGCATCGAGAAGAGCGTTTCGCGCGTGCGGTCCGCGGTCGGACGCGTCGCGTCATTCCTGGGCGCGAGCAGCTTGCGGCCGCGCCATTCCCCCGAAATGACCCGCATCATCCCATCTGCCGGCGGAATTTGAACAATTCGTCGCGCGGCACGACGTCGACCGCGCCAAGCGGCATGCCGCCGAGTTCGAACGCGCCGTAACGCGTGCGGATCAGGCGGCTGACCTGCAGGCCGAAATGTTCGAGCACCTTGCGCACTTCGCGGTTCTTGCCCTCGGTCAGCGTCATTTCCACCCATTGATTGCGGCCGGTGCGGCGTTCGAGATTGGCGTCGATCTTGCCGTAGCGGACGCCGTCGATCTCGATCCCCATCGCCAGTTCCTCGAGCTGCGCCTGGCTGATGTCGCCGAAGGCGCGGGCACGATAGGTGCGCTCGACCCCGCTCGCGGGAAGTTCGAGCTGGCGCTTGAATTCACCGTCGTTGGTGAGCAGCAGCAGCCCTTCGGTATTATAGTCGAGGCGGCCGACGGGCATCAGCCGCGGCAGGTCCTTGGGCAGCAGGTCATAGATCGTCTTGCGACCCTTTGGATCGCGCGCCGCGGTGATGCAGCCCGCGGGCTTATGGAAGCGGTAGAGGCGCGTCGACACTGGCTTGGCGACGGGGTTGCCGTCGACGGTCAGGCCTTCGAGCGATGTCAGCAGCGGCGCAGGGTGGACGACGACCTGGCCGTTCAATGCGACGCGGCCTTCCTCGACCATGCGCTCAACGTCGCGGCGCGAGCCGACGCCAGCGCGCGCGAGCAATTTGGCGATCCGCTGCGGCCCGTCCTCGCGCTCGGCCTCGGCGGGCTTGGCTTTGAGCGCGGAGGCGACTCCGCGCGCGGCGCGGCGACCCTTGGGCGCGTCGCGATCGCCAGGGGCTTTGGTCGCTGAACGGGGCGCGGGGCGGGGTGGACGGCGGGTGTTCATGGGAACAGATGCGACTTTCTTGTCGTTATTTGGGAAAATAGTGTTGCGTTGTGATCACGCTCATAGCCGGAAAAGACTCGCTTCGTCGATGGCAAGCAGAAGCAATCTTGCAGGACGGCGCGGAGCGAGTCATGGCGATCTTAGAGGGAGTCATCATGCTCTTTGGCCACCGTCCCACCTGCATCAAGCGGCTGCTGATCATCGAGGATGATCCGCTGACCGCGTTCGACAATGAGCACACGCTGAAACTCGGCGGGTATCACATCGTCGCGACGGTCGATTCGGGCGAGGCGGCGGTGGCGATCATGGCGGCCGAGCCCATCGACGCGGTCGTCCTCGATCTTGGCTTGGCAGGGCATATGACCGGGCGCGAGGTCGCCCGCCTGGCACGCGATCGTGGTATCGCGGTGCTGCTGGTGACGGGACAATGCCCCGCCGACGCCGAAGACATCGCCATCGCCTGCCTCGGCAAACCGCACAGCGCGTCGGCGCTGGTTTCGGCGTTGAAGGCGGTCGAGATGATGGCGTGCAAAAATCAGGCGCCGCGCAAGGTCAGCGGGCTGACGACTTTCTGGCGTCCCGCTGCGGCCTGAGCGCGGCCAGCCGATAAATAGCCGCTTCCAATTTGGGACCAAGCCTTTAGGCCCGTCGCATAACAATGCGTCCGCCGAGCGGACGTGCGGGGAGCGACGGCATGTCAGTTGATCTGATTCGGTTTATCATTTTTGTCGCCATCCTTGGCGGGCTGGCGATCGTCGCGCTGTCGATCCCGGCGTTCCGCCCCTATCTGCGCAAAAACCCGATGATCACCTTCCTGCTCGGCATATCGAGCGGCTTTCCGCTGACGCTGTTGATCGCGACGATGACCTTCTGGCTTGCGAAGGTCGGGATCGATACCGCGACGATCGGTTTCGCGGTTGCGCTGGGCATTCCCTATACGCTGAAATTTCTGTGGGCGCCGCTGGTCGACAAATTGCCGCTGCCGTTCCTGACCAGAACCTTCGGACAAAGGCGCGGGTGGCTGTTCTTCATTCAGGCGCTGTTGTTCGCCTCGATCTGGCAGCTCGGCGCGAGCGACCCGAAGCCCGGCGACATCGGTCTGTTCGCGGTGTGGGCGCTGATCACGGCCTTTCTTTCGGCGACGCAGGACATCGTCATTGACGCCTATCGCATCGAAATCCTTGAAGAGGACGAGTTCGCGCACGGCACCGCGACCAACCAGTTCGGCTATCGCACGGGCAATCTGATCGCGGGCGCGGGCACGATCTATTTCGCGTCGAACGAAGGGCTGGGGCTCGGCTGGGCGACCGCCTATGGGCTGACCGCCTTTTGCATCATTCCCGCGATCCTCGGTGCGCTGTGGGCGGGGCCGGGCAAATTCGTCGACCGGTTCGAGCATGCGTCGGGAATGAAAGCGGGTCAGTGGCTGACCGAGGCGGTCGTGAACCCGTTCCGCGAATTCCTGACGCGTCACGGCGCCTTCCTGATCCTCGGCTTCGTGCTCGTTTACAAGGTCGGCGACGCGATGGGGCAGACGATGCTGGGGCCGATGATCGTCGATCTCGGCTTTCCCGACCTCGACTATATTTCGGCGAACAAGCTTTGGGGCTTTGGCGCGCTGATCGTCGGATCGGCGCTCGGTGCGCCCTTCCTGCTGTGGCTCGGCATGGGCCGCGCCCTGCTCATCTCGGGTTTCATGATGATGTTCTCGAACGTCATGTTCATGATCCTCGCTGCGACGGGCAATAATTACTGGATGCTCGTCGCGGCGATCGTGACCGAAAATCTGACGAGCGGGATCGGGCTGACGGTGTTCGCCACCTATCTCTCGGGCCTGTCGAGCATCGCCTATACCGCAACGCAGTTCGCCCTGCTGTCATCCTTTGCCGGCGTCGGGCGAACCTTCATGGCGGGGCCTGCGGGTATCGTGGCGGAGAAGCTGGGCTGGGTCGGGTTTTGGGGCTTTACCGTCGCCGCCGCGATTCCGGGCATGATCCTGCTGTGGGTGTTGTGGAGCAAGGGCTATGTCGTCGAGAGTATTCGCCAGACCGGCGCGATCGACGACCGGCAGCTCAAACAGCCGGTCGGCGCATGGCGGATCGTCGGTTTTGCCCTGATCGTCGCGGGATTGGTCGGGGTGCTGATGTACCAGCAACTCGAACTCGGGATGCATGTCCTCGTCGGCTCGCTTGCCGCTTTCGTTGTCGGCATGCTGCTGGCGTGGAAGGGCAAGGCACCGGCGGCGGTCTAGCCGAGCATGGCTAAACCGGCCACTCGCGATTGAGATCGAGCACGACGCCCGCGAGGTAGAGCGAGCCGCAGATCAGCACGTTGGCTGGAGCGCGGTTGCCGGCAATATGGCGTAGCGCCGCAGTGACATCGTCGCAGGGTTGGGCATCGGGAATACCGAGATCGGACTGGACCCAGTGACACAGATCCTCGGGATCATGATGTTCGTGTCCCGGGATCGGAACCGCCTGAAACGATGCGATGCGGCCGGCAAAGGGGCGCAGAAAGCCTGTGGCGTCCTTGTTCTTCAGCAGGCCACAAATGACGTGAAGCGGCGGCCGATCGTGCAGCGCCTTGGCGAGCGCAGCGCCGGCGTCGGGATTGTGCCCGCCGTCGAGCCAGATTTCGGTCGCATCGGGCAGGAGGTCGGTCAGCGGTCCCTCACCGAGACGCTGCATCCGGCCCGGCCAGAAGGCATCGGCAACGCCGCGGGCAATTGCGTCCTCGGTCGGTTGCGGACCGGGCGCGAGGCGTAGCATCGCGATCGCGAGTCCGGCGTTCGCCATCTGATGCGCGCCGGTCATGCGGGGGCGCAGCGGCTGTGCGATCGAGCCGAGTTTTGAAGTCCAGTAGAACGCGTCGTCTTTGGGCTCGACCGTCCAGCCTTCGCCTTGCGGAAAGAGCGTCGCGCCGACGTCGGCGACCTTGGCGGCGATGGTGCCCTGGATGCGGGGCGGATAGGCGAGGGTGGCTACGGGCGTTTCGGGCTTGATGATTCCGGCCTTTTCCCACGCGATCCGCATCGCCGGATCGTCGGGGGTTCCGGCTTCGGGGGCGAGCAGGAAGGCTTCGTGGTCGATGCCGAGCGAAGCGATGCCGCACACGGCGGGAGCGGGAATGATATTCGTCGCGTCGAGACGCCCGCCGAGCCCGACCTCGATGATGCAGTCGTCGGCGGGGATGCGCGCGAAGGCGAGGAAGGCGGCAGCGGTGGTGACTTCGAAGAAGCTCGCTTGGAGGTCGGCGGCTTCGTCGAGAACTTCTTCCAGTAGCGCCGAGAGCAGTGCGTCGTCGATCAGCGTCCCGGCAAGGCGGATGCGTTCGTTGAAGCGGACGAGGTGCGGGCTCGTGTAGCTGTGGACCTTGCGCCCCTGCGCTTCGAGGATCGCGCGGAGGTAGGCACAGGTCGAGCCCTTGCCGTTGGTGCCGGCGACGTGGAAGGTGCGAGGAAGCTGGAGCTGCGGATTGCCGAGGCGCGCGCAGAGTTCGACGATGCGTTCGAGCCCCAGAATGTCGCGCCCCGGCGACAGCGTGGCGAGGCGATCGAGTTGGGCCTGCACCGCAGGGTCCTGAGAGCTGGCGTGGTCGGCCATGATGGCGTGGGTCGGCTCAGGCCGCCTTTTCGGGTGCGAGGTAACCGATCAACCGGCCCAGCGTTTCGGGCAGCTCCTTGCGGTGCACGACCATGTCGATCATCCCGTGATCGAGCAGATATTCGGCACGCTGGAAGCCCTCGGGTAGTTTCTCGCGGATCGTATTCTCGATCACGCGCTGACCCGCGAAGCCGATGAGCGCCTTGGGTTCGCTGATCTGAATATCGCCGAGCATCGCATAGCTGGCGGTGACGCCGCCGGTCGTCGGATCGGTGAGCAGCACGATATAGGGCAGGCCGGCGCGGCGCAGGCGCGCCAAGGCCACCGTGGCACGCGGCATCTGCATCAGAGACAGCGTGCCTTCCTGCATGCGCGCGCCGCCTGCGGCGGTGATCGCGATATAGGGGGTGCCGCGCTTGATCGCCTGTTCGACCCCGGCGACGAAAGCCTCGCCGACCGCGACGCCCATCGATCCGCCCATGAAGGCGAAGTCCTGGACGCCGATGACGACAGGCTGGCCGTCGATCTTGCCCGCCGCATTCTGATAGGCGTCGCGGTCGCCGGTCTGCGCGCGCGCCGCCTTGATGCGGTCGACATATTTCTTGGTGTCGCGGAACTTCAGCGGGTCTTCGGGCGCCGCGGGTGCCGCGATCATCTCGTGGATGCCGCCGTCGAATAGCTGCGCGAAACGCTCGGTGGCGCCGATGCGGTCGTGATGGTCGCAGCGCGGGCAGACGTTCAGATTGTCTTCCCATTCCTTGACGAACACCATCTGCTGGCACTGGCGGCATTTGTGCCAGAGATTGTCGGCGGTGTCGCGTTTCGCCCCGAAGGGCAGCGCGTTGCGAACGCGGTCGAGCCAGCTCATGCGGCGATCTCCTTTGCGCCGTGAATAGCATCGGCGAGGGTACGGGTGAAGGCCTCGACATGCGGCGCGGCGGCGTCGCCATGTTCGGCAATGATGTCGATAAAGGCCGATCCGACGACGACACCGTCGGCGACCTTGGCGATTTCTGCCGCCTGCGCAGGCGTGCGGACGCCGAAGCCGACGGCGACGGGCAGGTCGGTCGCGGCCTTCAGGCGCGCCACGGCTTCGTCGATGCTGGCCTGCGCCGCCTGTTGCTGGCCGGTGATGCCGGCAACCGAGACATAATAGAGGAAGCCGCCCGCGCCGTTCAGCACGTCGGGCAGGCGCGCGGCATCGGTGGTCGGCGTGGCGAGGCGGATCAGGTCGACGCCGGCAGCGCGCAGGGCGGGGCCGAGTTCGGGGTCTTCTTCCGAGGGGATGTCGACGCAGATGATCCCGTCGACGCCGGCCTTGGCGCATTCTGCGGCGAACCAGTCGCCGCCGCGGATCGTCATCGGATTGGCATATCCCATCAGGACGAGCGGGGTGTCGGGATGGCGGCTCCGAAACGCGGCGGCGATCGCGAACAGGTCGGCGGTCGTCGTGCCCTTTGCGAGGCTGCGAAGGTTCGCGGCCTGAATCGCGGGGCCGTCAGCCATCGGATCGGTGAACGGCATGCCGAGTTCGATCACGTCCGCCCCGCCCGCGACGAGCGCATCGAGGTTCGCGGCGGTGTCGCCATCGCCGCCGGTGATGAACGCGACGAGTGCGGGGCGGGGTTTGGCGAAGGCGGCAGCGAAGCGGGTCATAGCTCCACCCCCAGCGCATCCGCCACGGTGAAGATATCTTTGTCGCCGCGGCCCGAGCAATTGACGATGATGATCTTGTCCTTGCCGAGTGTCGGGGCGATGCGTTCGGCGGCGGCGATCGCGTGCGCGCTTTCGAGCGCGGGGATGATGCCTTCGAGCTTCGTGAGCTTCTGGAAGCTTGCGAGCGCTTCGGCATCTGTCACCGGTTCGTAGCGGACGCGGCCGATTTCGTGGAGCCAGCTATGCTCGGGGCCGATACCCGGATAGTCGAGGCCCGCCGAGATGCTGTGCGCCTCGGTGATCTGGCCGTCGTCGTCCTGGAGCAGATAGGTTTTGTTGCCGTGGAGGATGCCGGGGCGACCGCCCGCAAGGCTCGCGGCGTGCTTGCCGTCGAGACCCTCGCCCGCGGCTTCGACGCCGACGATCTCGACGTCGGCGTCGTCGAGGAAGGGATGGAACAGCCCGATTGCGTTCGAACCGCCGCCGACGGGGGCGATCAGCATGTCGGGGAGGCGGCCTTCGGCCTCCAATATTTGTTCGCGCGCTTCGTCGCCGATCACCGACTGGAAATCGCGGACGAGCTCGGGATAGGGGTGCGGTCCCGCGACGGTGCCGATGATGTAGAAAGTGTCGTGGACGTTCGCGACCCAGTGGCGCAGTGCCTCGTTCATCGCGTCCTTCAGCGTCTTTGCACCCGATTCCACCGCGACGACTTCGGCCCCGAGCAGCTTCATGCGGAACACGTTGGGCTGCTGCCGCGCGACGTCGACCGCGCCCATGAAGATCGTGCAGGGCAGGCCGAACAATGCCGCGACGGTCGCGGTGGCCACGCCATGCTGGCCCGCGCCGGTTTCGGCGATGATCTTCGTCTTGCCCATGCGCTTGGCGAGCAGGATCTGACCGATGCAATTGTTGATCTTGTGCGCGCCGGTGTGGTTGAGATCCTCGCGCTTGAGGTAAATCTTGGCGCCGCCAAGATGCTCGGTCAGCCGCTCGGCGAACCACAGCGGGCTCGGGCGGCCGACATAATGTTTGAGCAAATAGTCGAACTCGGCCTTGAACGCCGGGTCGGCCTGCGCCGCGCGATAGTGGCGCTCGAGGTCGAGGATCAGCGGCATCAGCGTTTCGGCGACATAGCGGCCGCCGAACTGGCCGAAATGGCCGCGCGCGTCGGGGCCGCTGCGAAGGCTGTTGGGCAGGGTCGTGGTATCAGTCATGATCGTTTCCATCGGCAATAGGTTGGGCGCTCGCTCAAAGGGTAGGTCTCAAGCGATCAGCGCCATCGTTTTCCGATGCGCACGGTGGAAGGACGTGCCGTCAACATGCGGCGACCGCTTTAAGGAAAGCGGCGATCTTGTCCACATCCTTGACGCCCGGCGCGCTCTCGACGCCCGACGAGACATCGACAAGCGGCGCGCCGGTTTCCGCAATGGCCTGCGCGACATTGTCGGGTGTCAGGCCGCCGGCAATGCCCCAATCCATGCTGTGGCGATGGTTCTTGAGCAGCGACCAGTCGAAACGGGTGCCGGTGCCGCCGGGTAGCGCCGCAGCAGGGGCGTCGAAGAGGATACGGTCGGCAATACCCTGATATTTCTGGATTCGTACCAATGTCTCGGCATCTTTGAGGCCGATCGCCTTCCAGATTTCAGCGGGCGCGAGGCGCTTGACCACGGCGAGCCATTCGGGCGTCTCGTTGCCATGGAACTGGATGATGTCGGGGCGCACCATGCCGAGGGCATCGCCGGTCAGTTGCTGCGACGCGTTGACGAGCAGCAGCGCGACCTTGACGTGCGGCCCGGCGCGCTTGCGCAGCTCGGCGGCGGTCTTGAGGTCGACATGACGCGGGCTCGGTTCATAATGGACAAGGCCGATATGCGTCGCACCGCCACGAATGGCGGCATCGACCGTTTCGGGCGTCGATAGCCCGCAAATCTTCACCAAGGGGGGCATGGAAACCTCTTTAAAGTGTGGCTTCGATCTCGCGTGCGGCGAGATCGGGGTCGGCCGACTGGCTGATCGGGCGGCCGACGACAAGGATCGAGGCGCCATCGGCCATCGCCTGCGCCGGTGTCACGACGCGTTTCTGGTCGCCGACTTTGCCGTTTGCGGGGCGGACGCCGGGGACGACGAAATAGCCGCCCGGCCACGCCTTTCGCGCCGCTTTCACTTCCTGTCCCGAGCAGACGATGCCGTCGAGGCCGGATTCGCGCGCCAGCGCGGCGAGGCGGACGACCTGGTCGTGCGGGGTACCGCCAACGCCGATGTCATCGAGGTCGGGCGCGTCGAGGCTGGTGAGCACGGTGACCGCGACGACCTTTGTATTCAGGCCCGCTGCTGCCTTCGCTTCTTCGAGCATCGCGCGGCCGCCCGCGGCGTGAACGGTCAGGACCGCGGGTTCGAGGGTGCGGAGCGCCTGGATTGCCTTGGCAACCGTGTTCGGAATGTCATGGAGCTTGAGGTCGAGGAAGATCGGCAGGCTGAGCTTCGCCATTTCATGGACGCCATGATGCCCGTTGGCGCAGAAGAATTCGAGGCCGAGCTTTAGCCCACCGACATGGCGCCGCACCTTCTGCGCCAGCGTCAGCGCGGCGTCGAGGTGCGTGGTGTCAATAGCGAGATAAAGCGGTGAGGTCATGGCTTGTCCGTGGCGAAGAGATCGGTGGGGGCGGGGGGCACATCGCTGACCGGCGCGGCGGGCGTGACCTCGACGGGGCGGTTGGCGAGCGCGCGGAGGTCGGCCGCCTGTCGCTCGCTGGCGTCGAGGCGGCGCTTCATCGACCAGCGCGATGTGCGGAGCGCAATCCACATCGGCACGCTGCCAATGAGGAAGGCGGCAAGGATCAGCACAGGCAATTTGGTGTCGAGCACCTGGTCCGGCCAGATCGTGACGGTGACCGGGATCCAGTTCGCCGCCGCGAAGATAACCAGGACGGCGGTCAGCAAGACCCAGATGATCGTTCGCAGGATACCCACTCGTCTTGCTCCTCTGTCGGTCTGGCGCCGACCCTATGACAGATTGCCTTGGGTTTCCAGTCCGGGGCTATTCCGCCCCGAACACCCGGTCGAAGATCGTGTCGACATGCTTCATATGATAGCCGAGGTCGAACAAGGCGGTCAGATCGTCGGCCGAAAGCTTGGCGGTCACATCGGCGTCGCCCTTCAGCAGTTCAAGCAGCGAGAGCTGGCCGTCCGATTCCCAAACCTTCATCGCGTTGCGCTGGACGAGGACATAGCTTTCCTCGCGGCTCGCGCCCGCCTGCGTCAGCGCGAGCAACACGCGCTGCGAGTGGACAAGCCCGCCCATGCGGTCGAGATTCTTCTGCATGCGCGCGGGATAGACGAGCAGCTTGTCGACGACGCCGGTCAGGCGGCCGAGCGCGAAGTCGAGGGTGATGGTCGCGTCGGGGCCGATGAAGCGTTCGACCGACGAGTGGCTGATGTCGCGTTCGTGCCACAGCGCGACATTTTCCATCGCGGGCGTCACCGCGCTGCGCACGACGCGCGCGAGACCGGTGAGGTTCTCGGTCAGGATCGGGTTGCGCTTGTGCGGCATCGCCGACGAACCCTTTTGTCCGGGCGAGAAATATTCCTCGGCCTCGAGCACTTCGGTGCGCTGGAGGTGGCGGACCTCTACCGACAGGCGTTCGATCGACGATGCGACGACGCCGAGCACGGCGAAGAACATTGCGTGGCGGTCGCGCGGGATGACCTGCGTCGAGACGGGTTCGATCGCGAGGCCGAGCTTGGCGGCGACATGCGCTTCGACGCGCGGATCGATATTGGCGAAGGTGCCGACCGCGCCCGAGATGGCGCAGGTCGCGATTTCAGCGCGCGCGGCCTGAAGGCGGAGCTTGCAGCGCGAGAATTCGGCATAGGCTTCGGCGAGCTTGAGCCCGAAGGTGACGGGTTCGGCATGGATGCCGTGGCTGCGGCCGATCGTCGGGGTGAGCTTATGTTCAAAGGCGCGGCGCTTGATCGCTTCAAGCAGGGCATCGATGTCGGCGAGCAGGATGTCGGCTGCCTGGGCGAGCTGGACAGCGAGGCAAGTGTCGAGCACGTCGCTCGACGTCATGCCCTGATGCATGAAGCGCGCTTCGTCGCCGACATTCTCGGCAACCCAGGTCAGGAAGGCGATGACATCGTGCTTGGTCACGGCCTCGATCGCGTCGATCGCGGCGACGTCGATGGTGGGGTTCGTCGCCCACCAATCCCACAGCGCCTTGGCGGCGGATTTCGGCACGGTGCCGAGTTCGGCGAGGGCGTCGGTCGCGTGCGCTTCGATCTCGAACCAGATGCGAAACCGATTCTCGGCCGACCAGATCGCGGTCATTTCCGGCCGTGCGTAACGCGGAACCATTGATTTTCCTTCCTTTTCGGGCGCCTTGTCGCGGAATTCCTACGGAACCACGACGGGCCGCCCCCTAGCAGGGACGGGACGTTTCGCCAAACCCGGAGGCGGCGCAACTTTGCGGAAAGGCGATGGGTTGCTCCCATGCCCCATCAGAAAGGCGACGGGTCGCAACAGCCCAGATGTCGCCGCTACAGGAGAATAATTGTGTTGAAACAAGTGCTTTTGATCGGTGCCGCGGCTATCAGCTTCCCCGCTCTGGCCCAGACGACTGCCCCGGCGGAAGAGCCGGCCCCCACGACGCAGTCGCAGCCGGCGCCGACCGATACCACGGCCCCCGCACCCGATAGCCAGCCGACGGACGAAACGAAGCCGGCTGACGAAGCTGCGCCCACCGAGGACGCGACCCCGAGCGATACGCCGCCGGCCGCCGAACCGACGCCGCCGGCCGACCAGCCGGCACCGGCCCCCGAGGAAAAACCCGAATCGGATCCGCAGTAAACCCCAACTGACAGGAGAAAAATCATGTTGAAGACGATGCTTTTGATCGGCGCTGCCGCCGTCAGCTTCCCGGCCCTCGCGCAGACGACGCCCCCGGCGTCGGATCCCGCCACGGCCGCCCAGCCCGCTCCGGCCCCCGATACGGCCAGCCCGGCGCCGGCGCCGGCGCCTGACGCGTCGACCACGCCGCCGGCTTCGAACGAACCCGCACCTTCGGGTGCGGCCGCCGCCAGCCCGACGCAGATCGCCCAGATCGTCGAGCAGGAATTTCCGACCTATGACGGCGACAAGAATGGCGACCTGAACGAAGCCGAGTTCGGCGCATGGATGAAGAAGCTGCGTGCAGCGACCGACCCCAGCACCGACGTCGAATCGGCTGAGGTCAAGACCTGGATCGGACAGGCATTCGCTTCGGCCGACGGCGACAAGTCGGGCGCGGTGAACAAGACCGAATTGACCGGTTTCCTGTCGCGCGGCGCCTAACGGCAGCCCGCGCGGGGTGGTGCAGCCGTCGGAGCGATCCGGCGGCTGCATCGCTGTGGGCGCAGTCCGGCTGCTCGACCGCGACGATCGTCAGTTGATGTTCGATACCGCCGCGATCGGGCCAGCTGATCGACTGACCGACGCTGAGGCCGATCAGTCCGGCGCCGACCGGGGTCAGGATCGACATCCGACCCGCCGAGATGTCGGCTTCGGCAGGGTAAACGAGGTGCACCGTTCGCTTGGCGCCGCTCTTTTCGTCGACGAACGTCACGCGCGATCCCATCGTGACGACGTCGCGTGGGATATCGGTGCGGTTGCAAATGGCGGCACGATCGATTTCATCGAGCAGCAGTTCATAGAAGCGAACCGAATCGCGCTGCTGTTGCAGCGTCAATTCGGTCAGCGCGTCGGCTTCGCTGTCGATCATGCGGATATGGGGCATCGCTGCCCCGCTTTTTGTTTTGGTCATGGCGCGGACTTTCCGGCTGGCGCGCGGCTATCACCACGCGCGGCAATGTCTGGACGGAAGGTGCCCCGGGTTCGGGGCAATCGCGCCGGAACCCGGGGCTAAATGCCCGCGAGAAGCTGTCCTCCGTCATGACGGAAGCGGAGAAGGCTGCGCCGAATCTGCATGGTCATGATGATGTGGCCGCGCGCCGGGGAAGTCAAATTTGGCTAGAGCAGCCCCATCGCGCGGAAGCTGCGATAATCACTGCCGCCGATGATGATATGGTCGTGGAGCGCGATCCCCAGCTTGGCCGCCGCCTCGGCAATGTCGCGGGTGATCGCGATATCCTGCCGGCTTGGTTCGGGGCTGCCGCTCGGGTGATTATGGACAAGGATGATCGCCGAGGAGCCGAGTTCGAGCGCGCGCTTGATGACTTCGCGGACGTAGATCGCCGACTGGTCGATCGATCCTTCGCTCGCAAGTTCGTCGCGGATCAGCATGTTGCGCGAATTGAGATAGAGGACGCGGACGCGTTCGACGTCGATCGGCCCCATGTCGGCGCGGAGCCAGTCGAGCAGCGCATCCCAGCTGGAAAGCAGCGGCTTGTCGCGAAACTCGCCCTTTAGCAGCCGCAGCCCCGTCGCCTGGACGATCTTCAGCGCTGCGATGCCGGTATCGCCGAGCCCGTCGACCCGGCGGAGCGATTCGGGATCGGCGCTGATCAGCTGCGCCAGCGAACCGAATTCGCGGAGCAGCGCTTTTGCGAGCGGCTTGGTGTCGCGGCGGGGTATCGCGAGGGTGAGCAGATATTCGACAAGCTCGTAATCGGCCAGGCCTTCGGCGTCGTCGAGAAGCCGCGCGCGCAACCGCGCACGATGCCCAAGATGATCCGGCGTATCCCTGTCCCCCATGGCGCGGCAATAACCGCCTTGTGAGGCGCACTCAACGGTCATAGGGAAAGGATGATGGCGATCCGGATCAATCTCCTGCATCGAAACGGGATTTCCGGCGTTTGTGCGCTGAACAGGGTTCGGGTCGAGGGACGAGAATTTGCCGCCATGACGTCATCGGCCAACTCCCATGACTGACACGGCGGACGACGCGAAGCCGCGATTCAAATACCGGACTTTGCTGTTCAAGAAGCGCTGGCTGACCGCGGGCGCGGTGATCATCCTGGTGGCCGGCGTATGGATCGCGCGCGAGCCGATCGCCGACGAGTTTATCCGCGACCAGCTCGAAAGCCGCGACGTGCCGGCGCGCTATACGATCGACCGGATCGGTTTTCGTAGCGAGATATTGTCCAACATCGTCATCGGCGATCCGAAACGCCCCGACTTGACCGCGAAGCGTGTCGAAGTGCTGCTCGGCTATGGCTGGCGCGGGCCGTATGTTTCGGGGATCAACGCCGAGGGCGTTCGGCTTTATGGGCGCTTCGTCGATGGCCGCCTGTCGTTCGGTTCGCTCGACAAGTTTCGCGATCCGGAAAGCAAGGACCCCTTCGCATTGCCCGACCTGTCGGTCGCGCTGCGCGATGCGCGCGCGCGCGTTGAAACGCCGTGGGGCAATATTGGCGCGGCGCTGAACGGCGGCGGCAATCTGCGCCGCGATTTTACCGGAAAGCTGGCACTCGTCGCGCCGCGCATCGCGGCCGCCGGATGTAACGGCGACGATATCAGCTTTTATGGCACGGTGCTGGTTCGCGATGTCCGGCCGCAGCTCGTCGGCCCCCTGCGTGGAGGTTCGCTGCGCTGCGCCGATGGCAGCGTTACCGCCGCATCGCCGCAAGTCGCGCTCGACCTTTCGCTCTCCGAAAATTTGCAGAGCTGGAAGGGCAAGGCCGACGCGAGCATTGCGCGGCTTGTTGCGGGGCCGGTCGCGGCCGACCGGATGGGTGTGGTTGCGCGCTTCGACGGCACGTCGGTGCTGACAAAGCTGGATGTCGACGCCGAGATGGCGCGGCTGCGCGGTGCCGATTTTGCGGCCGAGACGGTCAACCTGGAGGCCAAGGGCAGTGTTGGCAGCGCGGCGCCAACATTCGACGGAAAGATCAGCTTCGCCCGTGCTAGCGGCAGCGCTGCGCTGCGCAGCTCGCTCGCCGAAAGCGCGCGCGGGCTGGCGGGCACGCCGATCGGACCTCTGGCAGCGAAGGCCGTTGGCGCGTTGAGCCGCGTGCTCGCCGACGCGAGCGGGAGCGCGGGCTTCGCGATCGCGGGTGAGGGGCCGACGGCGCGCGTCGACCTGATCGCGCCCGAACTGACGAGCGCGAGCGGCGCGCGCTTCACGGGAAGTGCCGATAGCCGCATCGGCTACCTCTATGGCGCCGACGAGCCCGCGGTGATCGCGACGGGGCGATGGAGCATCGCGGGCGGCGACCTGCCGTCGGGAACGCTGAGCCTCGATCGCGACGAGGATGGCAGGGTGACGGGGCTCGCCAGCCTCGATCCTTATAGCGCCGAAGGCGCGCGATTGGCGCTGACGCCGGTGCGCTTTTCAGGCGGCGCGGGCGGGTTGTTGCGCTTTGCCACGGCGGCGACCCTGTCGGGGCCGCTCGCGGGCGGGCGCGTCGAACGATTGACGGTGCCGCTGAATGGCTATCTCGCGCCCACGGGGGCGCTTGCGTTCGACGGCGGGTGCAGCCGCGTCGCGGCCGACCGGATCGAGGTCAGTGGCTTCCGGCTCGGACGAAGCGCGATCGATCTGTGCAGCCACCCCGGCGCCCCGCTGCTGAGCGCGGGACCCGACGGGTTGCGTGGAAATATCCGCACTCCCGGCATCGCGTTGCGGGGGACGAGCGGCAGTTCGCCGTTCAGCCTGAAAAGCGGGCCGGCGAATATCGACCTGTCGGCGATGCGCTGGTCGCTCGCGCTCGCCGATATCCGGCTTGGCGAAGGTGAAAGTGTGACTCGCTTCAGCGCGCAAAGCTTGAGCGGACGGGCGACGCCGCAGGGCATGGCGGGCGAACTCAGCGGCGCGAGCGGCAAGATCGGTGTGGTGCCGCTCAATATGAGCGAGATTGCGGGGCAATGGCGCTTTGCGAATGGCGCGCTGACGCTCGACGGTGGATTGCTGCTCACCGACGCCGCGCCCGATCCGCGTTTCTTCCCGCTTGTCAGCCGCGATGCAAACCTGCGCTTTGCGAATGGGATTATCGAGGCGAAAGCGGGCTTCAACGAACAGAAGACCGGAACGAAAATCCTCGACACGGTCATTCGGCACCGGCTGGCCGACAGCAGTGGTTCGGCGGACCTGGCCGTCAGGGAACTGCGCTTCAACGAGGCGTTCCAGCCCGACCAGCTCACCAGCCTCGCGCTTGGCGTCGTTGCCAATGTGCAGGGATCGGTGGTGGGCGACGGGCGGATCGAATGGACCGCCGATGGCGTCACCAGTCGCGGCACTTTCGCGACCGCCGATACCAGCCTTGCGGCCGCCTTCGGCCCGGTGACGGGGCTGACGACGACGATCAGCTTCGACGATCTGATCGGGCTCAAGACCGCGCCGGGCCAGATCGCGAAGATCAAGGAGCTCAACCCCGGCATTCCGGTGCTCGACGGCGAGATCGAATATCGACTGCTCGGCGACAACCGCGTGCGGGTCGAAGGCGGGAGCTGGCCCTTTGGCGGCGGCAAGCTGCTGCTCCATCCGACGACGCTCGATTTCAGCGCGGAAAATGCGCGCCGCTTGTCGTTCGATATCGTCGGCGTCGACGCTGCGGTGTTCCTGCAAAGCTTCGGCTTCGACAATATCAACGCCACCGGCGTGTTCGACGGGACATTGCCGGTCGAGTTCGACGGCAGGGGCGGTCGCATCGTCAACGGCCGCATCGATTCGCGCGGCGGCGGCGGCACGCTCGCCTATGTCGGCGAATTGTCGAACCGCAATCTGGGCGTCATTGCCAATTTTGCCTTTGGCGCGCTGCGCAGCCTCAAATATGACGACCTCACGATCATATTGAACGGGGACCTCGACGGCGAAATGGTGACCGATATCCGCTTTGGCGGCGTGGGGCAGGGCGAGGGCGCGACGCGTAATTTCCTGACCAACCAGGTCGCCAAACTGCCGCTCGTCTTCAACGTAAAGATCCGTGCGCCGTTCCGCCAGTTGCTCACGTCGGCGAAGGGGTTCTACGACCCGTCGCTCTTGATCGAACAGAATCTGCCCGCATTGATGCGCGCGCAGGAAGAAGCCGAAGCCGCCGCGAAAGGCACACCTCCACCCGTTCAGCCTCCAGAAAGCGAGCCCATGCGATGAAGACAAGCAATATCGGAGCAAGGAGGTTTGCCATATACGATCGGACGGTTGCGGTGATCCTGGGTGCGTCGGCGCTGGCCGGCTGTGTCCAGATCGATACGCCCGACAAGCCGATCGAGATCAACCTGAACATCAACATCCGTCAGGAAGTGGTGTACAGGCTGGATGGCGATGCCAAGAAGCTCATCGAGCAGAATAGCGAGATATTCTGATGGGGAAAAAGAAGATGACGAAGACGATGTGGAAACCGACCGGACTGGCGCTCGCTGCAATCGTGGCGACGGCGGCAGTCGCTTTTGCCGTGCCGTCGGCGATGGCGCAGCGCGATCCGGCCTATGCCGCCGCGCGTGCAGCGGGACAGGTCGGCGAGCAGCCTGACGGCTATCTGGGCTTTGCGACGACGCCGACCCCGGCGATCCGCGCGCTGGTCCAGGACCTCAATATCAAGCGCAAGGCGGCCTATACTGCGAGCGCGCAGTCGACCGGCAGCACGGTTGAGCAGTTCGCCTTTACCAGCGGCTGCAACCTGATTTCGCAGACCAAGGCGGGCGAGAAGTATCAGACGCCGAGCGGCGCCTGGAAAACCCGCGACGGCAGCCCGCCCGAACGCGACGCGCGCTGCCCGTAAACGATTAAACTGCACGACAGGGCCTGCGGGCCCTCAGATGCCGCCGCGCCCCTAAACGCGGCGGCATTTTTGTGCGCGGCAGCACAAGCATTGACTTAATCGGGTGTCGTTCCTAAACGGACCGCGCCTTAGGGGTCCCCCGAATTTTCGGGCCTTTTTTTGCAGGCGGAATCGATGGATATCGGCTCTGTTTCAGGAGGATGGCGGAAATGACGGGGAATGGCAGCGATCCGGAACCAGCTTCGGAGGATTCGCGCCTGGTCTCGCTCGAAGAGCGATTGGACCGGGCCGAAGCCGCAGAAGCGAAACGGACCGCAGTGAACGCCGGACCGGAGACCGATGCGAATTATAAGCTCGGTAATCGCGTTCTGGCTGAACTGCTGGGCGGTATCGGTGGCGGCGCCTTGGTCGGTTGGACGATCGATCATTTTGCCGGCACCGCACCCTGGGGCCTGTTGGTGGTGCTGTTCCTCGGAATAGTCGTCGCCTTCAGAAGCATATTTCGTATAGCGAATATCCGGCCTTCCAAGCCGGATTGAAGCTGAATTACTGGGATTTAGGCGAGGTATCGCGTGGCGGATCAAGGCAAAGTGGACCCGATGCACCAGTTCGAGGTGCAGAAGATGTTCGACATGTTTCATGTCGGCAATCATGAGGTTGCCTTTACGACCAGCGCGATGTGGATGGTCATCGCCGGCCTGCTCCTGTGGGTGTTCATGATCGGCGGGATGAAGCGTCAGCTCGTCCCCGGTCGCTGGCAGGTCGCCGTCGAAGGCTTCACCGGCTTCATTTCGAGCATGATGAACGCGAATATCGGCCCCGAAGGCCGCAAATATACGCCCTATGTCTTTTCGCTCTTCATGTTCATCCTGATGTTGAACGTGATCGGCCTGATGCCGCTCGGCCTGTTCGGCGTGCATCCCTTCACCGTGACGAGCCACTTCACGATCACCGGTTTCCTCGCGATCCTGAGCTTCTCGATCGTGCTGATCGTCGGTTTCTGGCGCCACGGCCTGCATTTCTTCTCGCTGTTCGTCCCGCACGGCACGCCCTGGTGGCTGCTGTGGCTGATCCCCGTGATCGAGCTGGTGTCGTTCCTCGTCCGCCCGTTCAGCCTTGCTCTCCGACTGTTCGTCGCGATGACCGCCGGCCACGTGCTGATGAAGGTGTTCGCCTCGTTCATCATCGACGGGATCGCCGCCGGTCCGGCTGTCGGCCTGGGCGTCGGCATCCCCAGCATGGCGCTGATGGTCGGGATCAGCGGCCTCGAGCTGCTCGTCGCGGGTATCCAAGCTTATGTGTTCGCGCTGCTCACGTCGCTCTATCTGAACGACGCGGTCAATCTGCACTGATATTTCAACTGTATAATCAACGTTTTTCCCAAGGAGTATAAAATGGACGTTCAAGCTGCTTCGCTCATCGGCGCCGGTCTGGCCGCTATCGGTGCCGGTATGGCCGCCATCGGTGTGGGCAACGTCTTCGGTAGCTTCCTCGAAAGCGCGCTGCGTAACCCGGCTGCTGCCGACGGCCAGCAGGGCCGCCTGTTCATCGGCTTCGCGGCTGCCGAACTTCTCGGCCTGCTGTCGTTCCTGATCGCGATCCTGCTGTACCTCAAGGCAGCCTGATTTCGTCTGCGGGGCCGGCTCGCTAAAAGCGGGCCCCGCGACTGCTTTTCTTTTGTCGGTCGAGTAAATCCATGCCTCAAATCAGCCAATTCGCTGAAAGCTGGTACGCCGCATCGCAGATTTTCTGGGTGCTGCTGACCTTCGGCTTCGTCTTTTTCGTCATCGGCCGCGGCATGCTGCCGAAGATCGAGGCGACGGTGGACGCGCGCGACCGCAAGGTGGCGGACGATCTGGCCGCGGCCAAGGCGGCGCATGCCGCTGCCGATAATCTGGAAGAAAGCTACCGCCAGCAGAGCGACGCAAGCCGCGCCGCTGCGCAGAAGGCGGTGACCGACGCTAAGGACAAGGCCGCGAAAGACGCCGAAAAGCGCCTTGCCAAGGTCGATGCCGAACTCGCCGACAAGCTGTCGGCGGCCGAAGCCGACGTCAACGCGGCGCGCACCTCGGCGATGGCGGAAATCGAATCGGTCGCGGCCGAAGCAGCGGGCGACCTCGTCGCCAAGCTATCGGGCGTGAAGGTCGCTGCGGCGGACGCCAAGGCAGCGGTGAAGGCGGTGCTCCATGGCTAATTTCCTGACCATCTTGTCCGAAGCCGCGGGCGAAGTGCATGTCGAGCCGGCGTCGTTCGGTTTCATCGATGCGACCGTCTGGGTCTCGATCGCGATGGCGATCTTCATCGCCATCCTGTTGTGGAAGAAGGTGCCGGCGATGGTCGCGGGCATGCTCGACAACAAGATTGCCGAGATTTCGAAACAGCTCAAGGAAGCCGAACAGCTGCGTCTCGACGCCGAATCTCTGAAGGCCGAATATGAGGCGAAGCTCGCCGACGCCGCGAAGGAAGCCGACGAGATGCGCGCTCGCGCCGACGCCGAAGCCGAGGCGCTGGTCGCCAAGGCGAAGGCCGACGCAACCGCGCTGATCGGCCGCCGCAAGCAGATGGCCGAAGACCGCATCGCCGCGGCCGAGGCCGGCGCGCTCGCCGAAGTCCGCACGGCGGCCGCCAAGGCGGCGACCGACGCGGCGGCGAAGCTGATCGCCGACAAGCATGACGCCGCTGCCGACAAGGCGCTGGTCGATCAGGCCATCGCGGGCGTCGCCAAGCGCTGACCCCTTCGACATCGCTGAGAACAGAGCGCCCGCGGATTTCCGCGGGCGTTTTGCTTTGCCGGGCTATTTGGTTCCGGCCAGCCCGGCGACCCACGCTTTCGTGGCGGGGCAGTTGTCCATCGCGCGCTGGTATGCTGCGCGCGCCGTGGTTCGTTCGATATAGTCCAGTTCCGCCGCGCCGAACGCGAAGCCGATGGTGCGCTCGGCGAATTGCAGCGCATAGGTCACCGATATATCCGCCGCAGTGAACCGCTCGCCCGCGATATAGGGCGTCTGCGCCAGTTGACGGCGCACGAGGCCCAGCCGGCTCTTGAAGATGTCGAGCGCCCAGCCCGTCGTCCAGTTCGCCTGCTCGCTTTCGGGAGCGAGAATGATCGTCGCCACGATGGCATTGACCGGTCCGGCCAGTCCCGCCTCGCCCATATGGAGAAATTGCAGATAGGCGGGGAAGGCCGGATCGTCCGGTGGGGGAGCAAGCGATCCCTCGCCGTAGCGTGCGAGCAGATATTCGATGATCGCGATCGATTCGACCATGATCGTGTCGCCATCGACGATCGCGGGAATGAAGCCGCCGGGGTTGACCGCGAGAAATTCGCTGTCGTTTTCGACCCCATCGAGCAGGTCGACCTGTCGCAGCCGATAGGGAAGCCCCATCTCTTCGAGCAGCCAGGCGACGCGGAAGCCGCGTCCTTCGCCGTACAGGGTGATCATGCCGCCATTCTCAGAACTTGATCATGATCCGCCGCGCGAGCGCGGGCGAGATGCTGTGGACGAGCTGCAAGATCTTCACCATGCCGACGTTGATCTCGGTCTTGCCGGTGCGAATGCCGCGGACGATTTCGGCGGCGCAATCGTGCGCGGTCATCTTCTTGCCGTCGCGCCTGGCCGTCATGTTCGTGGCAACTACGGGCGGCAGCGCTTCGACGACGCGGACGTTGGAGTCCTTAAGCACATAGCGCAGCGCCTGCGTGTAAGCCCGCAGCCCCGCCTTGGTCGCGCAATAGACCGCGCCGCTGCCGCACGGCGCGATGGCGAGGCCCGATGTCACGTTGACGATCGCGGCCTCGGGCTGCGCCTTCAGCGTCGGAAGCAGGTGAGCGCAGAGCGCAATTGGCGCGTCCAGATTGGTGTGGAGGCAATTGATCGCGGTCGCGAGATTGGCGGCGTCGTCGACCTGATAGTCCATCGCGCCGACGCCGGCGTTGTTGACCAGCAGCGCCAGCGGCTTGCCCGCGACGCCCGCGACCACCGCATCGACACCGGCGGAGGTCGACAGATCTCCCGCGATGGTGCCGAAGCCGAGCCCCGCCATCGCCTGCAATTTCTCCGCCGATCGCCCGGTGACGATCACATCCGCGCCCGCGCCCTGCAATTGCAGCGCGATCTCGCGCCCGATGCCGTCGCTGCCGCCGGTAACCAGCGCGAGCTTTCCACGTAAATCCATGCGACCCCTCCCATGAGCTTTTACCGCGCGCACTATGGCGGGTCGCATCGCCATCGCCTACATGGAAAATCATGGCCCGTCCGAATGCTCCCGACCGATTCAACGAAGAAAAAGCGACCTATGTGATCCGCGGCGGCGACGGGGAGGGCGACCAGCCCGACCTCGAACGCGGCGCCGAGGCGATCCGCAGCGTCGTGCGCAAATTGCCGACGCGGCCCGGCGTCTACCGGATGCTCGATGCGCGCGGCGATGTGCTGTATGTCGGCAAGGCGCGCGCACTCAAGAACCGGGTGACCAACTACACCCAGGTCACGCGGCTTCCGCAGCGGTTGCAGCGCATGGTATCGCAGACGCGCGCGATGGAGATCGTTACGACGACGAGCGAGGCCGAGGCGTTGTTGCTCGAGGCGCAGCTCATCAAGCGGTACCGCCCGCCATACAATGTCCTGCTGCGCGACGACAAAAGCTTTCCCTTCATCCTGTTGCGCACCGATCATGATTTCCCGCGGGTACAAAAGCATCGCGGCGCGCGGCGCGCGAAGGGGCGCTATTATGGCCCGTTCGCGAGTGCCGGATCGGTCCACCAGACGCTCAACGCGCTGCAGAAAACCTTCCTGTTGCGCAGTTGCACAGACAGCTTCTTCGCCAACCGCTCGCGGCCGTGCCTGCTCTACCAGATCAAGCGGTGCAGCGCGCCGTGCGTCGACCGTATCTCGAAGGAAGACTATGCCGGGCTGGTGAGCGACGCGCAGGACTTCCTTGAGGGACGTTCGACCGCGGTCCAGAAACGGCTCGGCGATGCGATGACCAAGGCGGCCGAAGCGATGGACTTCGAGCAGGCGGCGGTGATCCGCGACCGGCTGAAATCGCTGACCTTCATCCAGGGCAGCCAGTCGGTCCACGCCGACGGGCTCGGCGATGCCGACGTCTTTGCGCTCGCGGCGAAGGGCGGGCAGCTCTGTATCGCGGGCTTCTTCATCCGCGGCGGACAGAATTGGGGCCACCGCAGCTTCTTTCCGGCGCATGTCTCGGGGGTGCCCGAAGAGGAAGTGATGGCGAGCTTCCTGATGCAATTTTACGAGGGCGTGCCGCCGCCGAAGACGATCCTCGTCGACCGCGAACCCGCCGAATGTGAGTTGCTGGCTGAGGCGTTGGGCGAAGTCGCCGAGCGCAAGATCGAGATCAGCGTGCCGCAGCGTGGCAACCGTCGGCGGTTGCTCGAACAGGCGGTGCGGAACGCGGGCGAGGAGCTCGACCGGCGGCTTGCCGAGAGCAGCAGCCAAGCGAAGCTCGGGCGCGAGCTTGCCGAGCTGTTCGATCTCGAAAACCCGCCGCAGCGGATCGAAATCTACGACAATAGCCATATTCAGGGCACCAATGCGCTTGGCGCGATGGTCGTCGCGGGACCCGAAGGGTGGATCAAGGGCGCGTATCGCAAGTTCAACATCAAGCGCGCCGAAACGATGCCCGGCGATGACTTCGCAATGATGCGCGAAGTGTTCCAGCGCCGCTTCGCGCGCGCGATCGAGGAGGATCCCGAACGCACCAAGGGCGAATGGCCCGACCTGGTGCTGATCGACGGCGGCAAGGGGCAGGTGTCGGCGGTTGCATCGGTGTTTGCCGAACTGGGGATCGACGACCTGACCTTTGTCGGGGTTGCGAAGGGCCCCGACCGCAATGCCGGCCGCGAAACCTTCTACCATCCCGACGGGCGCGAATTCACGCTGCCCATGAACAATGCGGTGCTGTTTTACATCCAGCGGTTGCGCGACGAGGCGCACCGTTTCGCGATCGGCGCGCACCGGGCGAAGCGGTCGAAGGCGATGGGCGCGTCGCCGCTCGACGAGGTTCCGGGTATCGGACCGTCGCGAAAGAAAGCACTGCTGATGCATTTTGGCACCGCGCGTGCGGTTCGCGGCGCGAGCCTTGAAGATTTGCAGAAGGCGCCGGGGGTGAGCGCGGCGGTCGCACAGGCGGTGCATGATTTCTATCATTCGGGACGGTGAGGGGAGTATTATGGATTTTGCAGCAGCGATGCCGCTTGCGGGAACGCTTGGGGTCACGATCGATGAAGGCAGCAAGGAGCGTGTCGCGGGCAAGCTGCCCGTCCGCGCTGAAATCTGCACCGCGGGCGGGATTGTCCATGGCGGCGCGATCATGGCCTTTGCCGACTGCCTCGGTGCGGTAGGCGCATTCCTGACTTTGCCCGAAGGGGCGAACGGCACGACGACGATCGAAAGCAAGACCAACTTCCTTGGCGCTGGTCCGGTTGGCTCGATATTGGTCGGCGAAGCGACGCCGGTGAAGATCGGGAAGCGGCTGTCGGTGTGGCAGACGCGAATCCGCACCGAGGCGGGCGATGAGGTCGCGTTGGTGACGCAGACGCAGATGGTGCTTTGGCCAGCCTGACCGCCGATGCCATCGTCTGCGCGGTCCGCGCGCATGGCGAGCATGGCGCGATTGTTCGCGCATTGACGCATGAGGCGGGGCTGGTCGCAGGCTATGTCCGCGGCGGGCGGTCGACGCGCCTGCGTCCGATCCTGATTCCCGGCAATCTCGTCGCGCTCGAACTACGGGCACGGACCGAAGAACAGCTTGCCGGCGCGACCGCCGAGTTGCTGGAAAGCCGTGCCCCCTTGCTCGCCGAGCCACTGGCTGCGGCCGCCATCGACTGGGCAACTAGCCTCACGGCCTCGACTTTACCTGAAAGCCAGCCCTATCCCGCACTTTATTCGGCACTGTCGGCGGTGCTTGATGCGATCGGGGTCGCATCGTCGGCACGGCAATGGGCCGCGGCGCTGGCGCGTTACGAGTTGTTGCTGCTCGCCGAACTGGGCTTCGGTTTGAACCTCGAGGAATGCGTCGCAACGGGCTCTTCCGTCGATCTTGCGTTCGTCAGCCCCAAATCGGGCGGCGCGGTGAGCGTGGGCGCGGCGACGGGTTACGAGGAGCGCCTGTTTCGCTTGCCACCCTTTCTACGGGGGCAGGACACCAGTCCATCTATGGACGACATACTCGAAGGCCTGATCATAACCGGACACTTCCTCGACCGCGATGTGCTCGACGGGCGCAACCGCGACTTGCTGACCGTAAGGGAAAGATTGGTCTCGCGGCTGGGCAGGGCGGTTGCGTGATCCGCCGCCGCTGTCTAAGCGGCTGGCGAGACACGAAAGGGCGACATAGTGCAAATCCTGCTGCTGGCTGGCGACGGTATCGGTCCGGAGATCATGGCGGAGGCCGAAAAGGTCCTTGCTGCACTCGATCTGCCCGTGACGCTCGACCGCGCGCTGGTCGGCGGGGCGGCTTATGAAGCGACCGGCCATCCGCTGCCGCCCGAGACGCTGGCGAAGGCGAAAGCCGCGGATGCGATCCTCTTCGGCGCGGTCGGCGATCCGCGCTTCGATAATGTCGAGCGTCATCTGCGCCCCGAACAGGCGATCCTCGGCCTCCGCTCCGAGCTTGGCCTGTTTGCCAATTTGCGGCCCGCCAAGCTGTTCGCCGGGCTCGAGGATAGCTCGGCCCTTCGCCCCGAAGTTGCGGCCGCAATCGACCTGCTGATCGTCCGCGAGCTTAACGGCGACGTTTATTTCGGCGAGAAGGGCACGCGCACGACCGCGAACGGCGAGCGCGAAGGCTATGACGTCATGTCGTACAGCGAGAGCGAGGTTCGCCGCATCGCGCATGTCGCCTTCCGCGCGGCGCAGGGGCGGCAGAAGCGACTATGCTCGGTCGACAAGGCGAATGTGCTCGAAACCTCGCAGTTGTGGCGCGATGTCGTGATCGAGGTTGCCGCGGACTATCCCGATGTCGCGCTCAGCCATATGTATGTCGACAATGCCGCGATGCAGCTCGTGCGCAATCCGGGCCAGTTCGACGTCGTCGTCACCGGCAATCTGTTCGGCGACATCCTGTCGGATCAAGCGTCGATGTGTGTCGGCTCGATCGGTTTGCTGGCATCGGCGTCGCTCAGCGAAGGCAAGCAGGGCCTATACGAGCCGATCCACGGCAGCGCGCCCGACATCGCGGGCAAGGGCGTCGCCAACCCGCTCGCGATGATCCTGTCGCTCGCGATGCTGCTCCGCCATTCAGGCGGTGACGAGGCGAGCGCGGGCCGGATCGAGGCGGCGGTGGCCAAGGTGCTCGCCGATGGATGCCGCGGTGCCGATCTGGGGGGCAATATGGGAACGGCAGCATTGGGCGATGCGGTTGTTGCAGCTTTGAACGGATAAGAAGATGAAGAAGACGACGGGTCTCGACCGGAACAAGACACGCAACTGGCATCCGGCAACGCAGGCGGTGCGCGGCGGAACGTGGCGCAGCGAACATGGCGAGACGTCGGAGGCGCTCTTCCTGACCTCGGGCTATACCTATGACAGCGCCGAGGAAGTTGCGGCGCGCTTTGCCGGCGAAGAACAGGGCATGACCTATTCGCGCCTGCAGAACCCGACTGTGGCGATGCTCGAAGAGCGGATCGCGCTGATGGAAGGCGCCGAGGCGTGCCGTGCGCAAGCCACGGGCATGGCGGCGATGACGACGGCATTGCTGTGCCAATTGTCGGCGGGCGATCATATCGTTGCCGCCAAGGCCGCCTTTGGTTCGTGCCGCTGGCTTGTCGACCATCTCTGCCCGCGTTTCGGTATCGAGACGACCGTCGTCGACGGCCGCGATAACGACGCGTGGGAAAAGGCGATCAAGCCGAATACCAAGGTCTTTTTCTTCGAAACGCCCGCCAACCCGACGATGGATATCGTCGATGTGAAGCATGTCTGCGCGCTGGCGAAGGCTCACGGCATCACGTCGGTGGTGGATAACGCGTTCGCGACCGCAGTGCTCCAGCGCCCGATGGATTTCGGCGCCGATGTCGTCGCTTACTCGGCGACGAAGCTGATGGACGGACAGGGACGCGTGCTTGCCGGCGCGGTGTGCGGGACCGAGAAGTTCATCAACGACGTGCTGTTGCCGTTCCAGCGCAACACGGGGCCGAATCTCTCGCCGTTCAACGCTTGGGTCGTGCTCAAGGGCCTTGAAACGCTCGACCTGCGCGCGCGCCGCCAGTCGGAAAATGCGCTCGCGGTCGGCAAGTTCGTCGAAAGCCGCGTGCCGCGCATCCTGCACCCGGGGCTCGCGAGCCACCCGCAGCATAATCTGGCGATGAGCCAGATGGAGGCGTGCGGGCCGATCTTCTCCTTCGTGCTCGACGGCGGCCGCGAACAGGCGATGGGCCTGCTCAACGCGCTCGAGCTCGTTGATATTTCAAATAATATCGGCGATTCGCGCAGCCTCTGCTGTCACCCCGCGTCGACGACGCATTACGGCGTCAGCGCCGAGGCGCGCGCCGATATGGGCGTCGTCGAGGGGATGCTGCGGATCAACATCGGGCTCGAGGATCCGCGCGATGTCATCGCCGATCTGGACCAGGCATTGACCAAGGTCGGGCTTTGAGCGACGCTGGCCCCATGAGCACGATGATCGACTCCTTCTTCCCCTTTGCGGCGACCACCGGGTCGATCACCGTGCGCGTGGCGGTCAGCTATCTGCCCGAACAGTCGCATCCGGCACTCGGCCGCTGGTTCTGGGCCTATCATGTGCGCGTCGAAAATCATGGCGACGGTGCGGTGCAACTGATCAGCCGCCACTGGCGGATCGCCGATGGACGCGGGCAGATCAGCGAAGTCGAGGGCGAGGGTGTTGTCGGCGAACAGCCGCTGATCGCGCCCGGCGGCGCTTATGACTATGTTTCGGGTTGCCCGCTGCCGACCCCCGAGGGATCGATGGTCGGCAGCTATGCGATGGAATTGGGCGACGGATCGCAGTTGCTCGTCGCGATCCCGCATTTCCCGCTCGTGGCGCCTGCGACCGCGTCATGAAGCGCACGCACCTGCCGTTGAACGCCCTGCGCGTTTTTGACGCCGCTGCCCGGCATTTGAGCTTCACGCGTGCGGCCGACGAACTCGCGGTGACGCCTGCCGCGGTGGGGCAACAGATCCGCGCGCTCGAGGATATGCTCGGCGTCGTGCTGTTCCGCCGTACGCCGAAAGGGCTGGAATTGACGGGTGAGGCCGACGCAGGTCTCGACGCGTTGCGCCAAGGCTTTTTGCAGTTCGAGGAATCGGTACGTGCGATGCAGGCGGGGCAATCGTCGCAGTCTTTGACGATTGCGGCGCCTCGCGACCTGACTGCGAAATGGCTTGCGCCGCGCCTCGCGCGGTACAGTCAGCAGGCGCCCGACGTTCGCTTTACGCTCGTGTCGGCCGACAGCGGGATCGATTTTACCGAAGCCAATCTCGATCTGGCGATCTTCTGGACCGACGGTGCTGGCGAGCATGAGGGTGTCGCGCTTGCTGATGCGTCGATGGTTACGGTCGCGGGTCCGGGCAGCAACAGCGACACGCGCATTGCCTGGCCTGGTTGCCCGGCAAGCGACGGCGAACCAGCGCTCAGACTAAGCGACGCGGGATTGGCGATCGATGCGGCCGCGAACGGCCTGGGGCAGGCGAATGTACCGGCAATGTTGGCCGAGGCAGACATAGCGGCGGGCCGCGTGCGGCAGATCGGCGACAGCGTCGCCACTAAGCGCGGTTACTGGCTCGTCGCGCCGACCCCGCAATGGCGGCAGGCGAAGGTCAAGGCACTGGTTGCGGCCTTAACCGCCGCCTGATGTAACCGCGACGCGACGGCGCGCGAATAACCCCGAAATCATCATCGGGGATTATTCATGCTCAAAATTCTGGACAAACTGCCGCCGCAGGCATTCGCAATCGGCGCGCTCCGCTGGTCGATGCTGTTCATCTTCGCCCTTTTCGGGGTCGCCAAATTTGCCACCTACGAAGCCGAAGGTGTGGCGGACATCGCGATGCATTATCCGCTGTTTTCGTGGATGTATCCGCTGATCGGTGTGCAAGGCACCAGCAATGTCATCGGATCGATCGAGCTGGCGACCGGTGCATTGATTGCGCTCGGGGCATGGTCGCATCGTGCGGGGCTGATCGGCGGGCTGATGGGCATGGCCACCTTCCTCATCACGCTCAGCTTCAGCTTCGGCGTGCCGTTGTGGGAGGAAGGCTATGGTTTCCCTTTCATGGGTTCGACCGCGCAGTTCCTGTTCAAGGACGCTGTTCTGCTGGCAGCGTGCCTGACGCTGGCGCTGCATGCCGGTCATGCGCTGCGAGCGCGAGCAGCCGGGTAACGAGGGCGACGAGCGGGCCGGTATCGACATTGGCGTCGGGGTTGTTCCAACTGGCCGTCACGACGAACCATTTGCCGTCGGGCTTGCGCTGGCCGAGCAGGCTCATCGACAGCACGCCATTTTCGGACCCGCCCTTGTAGCCGAGATATGTCCAGTCCGCCGCGGCAACCGGACCGACGCCATTGTTGATCGCCATCGCATCGAGAATTGTTTTCGATTGCCGTGCGCGCAGATCGACCATCAGCCGCGCGATATCATTCGGGCTTGCGAACCATTCGAGGCTGTCGATGAAACGCGGGCCCGCTGTGAAGCTGATCCCATCGACGTTGGCGAGCGTCAGTCGGTGTTGATTATGCTCGATCAGACTGCGCTGGGCGGTGTCATCGCCTTTGACAAAAAGCGGGCGCAGGTCGTTGAAATTATTGCCCTTCAGCGCGAAGGCTTCGACCGTCGTAAGTAAGGGGATATTGCGCGAGGGGTCGCTGTGGCCCGTGGCGCGCATCCGCGCCTCGATCGCTTCGCGTCCGATAAGGTGGATCAGCGTATCGGCCGCGCCATTGTCGCTGACCGATATCATCCAGTTCGCAAGCGTCTGAAGCGTTACCGGCGTTTTTTCGGGCCAGTTTGCCGTAGCCGCCGATGAGAAGCTGAAATGCGACAACGGGACCACATCGGACCATCGACGCTTGCCCGCCGCCACCTGCGCTGCAAGCTCGTCGAGGATATAAAGTTTGAAGGTCGAACCCGTAGAAAACTGCCGGTCGGCGTTGACCGAGGCAAGTGGGCGGATGCTGCTGCCATCGAGCTCGGCGACGAGAAAGCCCGTCTGTCCCGGCAATTTCGCGATCTCTTTCGCGACTTTGTCGAAATTGTCGCTGGGTACCGTAACCCCCGTCACCCGCAGCCCCGTCACGCGTGCGTCGGCCGCGACGCCGACATCGAGCAGGACGGTTGCTACGCCCCTTTCCAGACGCAGCAGGACGGTTCCCGAACGATCATTGGCGGCCGTGATTTTATCAATCGCGACAGGCTGGCCATATTGCGCAATCAGCCCGTTGCTGAACGTCTTGAACTGGGGCTCGGGCACCGCCGTCTGGAAATGCGGATCGAAATAATCGGAATAGGCGATTTTGCCGCCGAACAGGTCGACGAGCTGCGCGGCGCGCCGCTCGAAAGCGGTTTGCGCCGATGGAGCGGTCTTATCTGGCGCTTGCGCAATGGCGGCGTGGGGCGGGAGCATAATCAGCATCGCTGCCGCCGTTGCACCCGCCCGAAATCTCGCCATGAAAGCCTCCTCAGGCGTCGATTGCGGCCTCATCGAGCGTCGCGGCGTTCGCCTGGATGAACTGGAATCGATGTTCGGGGTGCTTGCCCATCAGCCGGTCGACCAGATCCTTGACCAAGTGCCGCTCCTCATATTCCTGCGGCAGCGTGACGCGCAGCATCGAGCGCGTCGCCGGATCCATCGTCGTTTCTTTCAATTGGTTGGGGTTCATTTCTCCCAATCCCTTGAAGCGCCCGACCTCGACCTTCTTGCCCTTGAACTGCGTCGCTTCGAGCTCGGCGCGGTGCGCGTCGTCGCGTGCATAGGCCGAGGTGTTGCCCGACGTGAGGCGATAGAGCGGCGGCTGCGCCAGATAGACATGGCCGCGCCGGACGATGTCGGGCATTTCCTGGAAGAAGAAGGTCATCAAGAGCGTCGCGATATGCGCGCCGTCGACGTCGGCGTCGGTCATAATCACGATTTTCTCGTAACGCAGCCGGTCGGCATCGCAGTCTTTGCGCATCCCGCAACCGAGTGCGAGCGCGAGGTCGGCGATTTCCTGGTTGGCGCGGATCTTGTCGGCGCTGGCGCTGGCGACGTTCAAAATCTTGCCCCGGATTGGCAGGATTGCTTGCGTCTTGCGATCACGCGCCTGTTTGGCGCTGCCGCCGGCGCTGTCGCCTTCGACGATAAACAATTCCGTGCCTTCGGGGCCGTCGTTCGCACAATCTGTGAGCTTGCCGGGCAGGCGAAGCTTGCGGCCGCTCGTCGCCGTCTTGCGTTTCACCTCACGCTCGGCCTTGCGCTTCAGCCGCTCGTCCATCCGGTCGAGGACGAGACCCAAGAGTGCGCGGCCGCGGTCCATATTATCCGACAGGAAATGGTCGAAATGGTCGCGCACCGCATTTTCCGTGAAGCGCGCGGCTTCGGGGCTGGAGAGGCGATCTTTGGTCTGGCTTTGGAACTGCGGTTCGCGGATGAAGACCGACAGCATCATCTCGCCACCGTTGAACACGTCCTCGGCGGTGATCTGCGCGGCCTTCTTCTGCCCGATCAGCTCGCCGAACGCGCGCAAACCCTTGGTGAGCGCCGAACGAAGCCCGGCTTCGTGCGTGCCGCCTGCGGGGGTCGGGATGGTGTTGCAATACCAGCTATACGACCCGTCGGACCACAAAGGCCAGGCGATCGCCCATTCGGCGCGGCCCTGTTCGCCCGGAAACTCCTGCCGCCCCACGAACGGTTCGGCGGTCGCACATTCGCGCGTGCCGATCTGTTCCTTGAGGTGGTCTGCAAGACCGCCGGGGAACTGGAAGACCGCCTCGGCGGGGGTGTCGTCGCCGATCAGTTCGGGAGCGCATTTCCAGCGGATCTCGACGCCCGCGAATAGATAGGCCTTAGAGCGCGCCATCCGATAGAGGCGCTGCGGCTTGAACCGGCCGTGGTCGCCGAAGATTTCGGGGTCGGGAATGAAGCTGACGCTCGTTCCGCGGCGGTTGGGGGTGGGGCCGAGTTCTTCGAGTCCGCCAAGCGGGGTGCCGCGCGAAAAGCGCTGGCGATAGAGCTGCTTGCCGCGCGCAACCTCGATTTCGGTGTCGATCGACAGGGCGTTGACAACGCTGACGCCGACGCCGTGCAGGCCGCCCGAGGTCGCATAGGCCTTGCCCTCAAACTTGCCGCCCGAGTGGAGCATGGTCATGATGACCTCGAGCGCCGACTTGCCGGGGAATTTAGGGTGCGGGTCGACCGGCATGCCGCGGCCGTTGTCGACGACGGTCAGCCGGTTGCCGACATCCAGCTCAATCTCGATCCGCGTTGCGTGCCCGGCAACGGCCTCGTCCATGCTGTTGTCGATGACTTCGGCGGCGAGGTGATGCAGCGCGCGCTCGTCGGTGCCGCCGATATACATGCCGGGGCGGCGGCGTACGGGTTCTAGCCCTTCGAGCACCTCGATCTGCGAGGCGTTGTAGCTGTCGGTCGCGGGCTGGTTGCTGTCGAACAAATCGTGACTCATGCACAGGCTATAGGGGGCCTGAAAGGCGGCTGGCAAGGGCGGTTTTGGATGCCTTCCGACGACATCGGGGTGCCTCGGTTCGTCCCGTTTTCGTTCAGAAAAGGAACTTTAATTGACGGCAGGGTGTTGGAGGCCAGACTGAAAAGTCGTTAAAAAGTGGAGCAAAAAATGAAAAACCTCTCTCTCCTCGCCGCAGTTGCGGTCAGCGCGTTGGCCGTGCCCGCGATGGCCCAGGACGGGCGCGACACATCGCAGGATTTCAACGGACCCTATATCAGCGTCGGCGGTGGCGGTACGCTTCAGGGCAATGATCGCGGCGAAACGCTCGTCTTCGACACCAATCGCGACGGCGTCTATGGCGACCAAGTGACCACATCGGGCGGCGCCAACGCTTTTTCGCCGGGATTCTGTAACGGCGCCGCAACAGGCACGGCGAACCTCGGCTGCCGCAACGACAAGGACGGCCCTGAGTTTTTCGGTCGCATCGGTCTGGACCAGCGGATGGGCAATTTTGTCGTCGGCGCGCTGCTCGAAGGCGGCCATAGCGAAGCGCGCGATAGCGTCAGCGGCTTTTCGACCACGCCCGCGAGCTACACGATGAGCCGCGAGGCCGATTATCAAGGCAGCTTGCGCGTCCGCGCCGGTTACACGCCCGGCGGCGGCGCGCTTTTCTATGTCACCGGTGGCCCCGCCTATGCGCGCCTCAACAACAAGTTCGTGACCTCGAACACTGCGAACAGCTTTGCCGACAACGGCAAGACGCACGCTTGGGGTTATGCCGCCGGCGGCGGCGCAGAGCTGATGCTCACCAACAATATCTCGGTTGGCCTCGAGTATCTCTATTCCGACGTGAAGGACAATGATTACCGCGTGAACGTCGGGCCGGGAACCGCGCCGCCGACCAATCCCTTCCTGCTGAATGGCGGGGGGACCGATATCCGGCGCAGCGGCTCGCATTTCCGGACGCACAGCGTGCGCGGCGCGATCAGTTACCGCTTCTGACCTCTTGGGAGCGGAAAGGGAGGCGCCGGGTCCACGCGATCCGGCGCCTTACCTATGCCGGCTGGGCATCGGGCGCGGCGAAGATTGCGAAATTGCCGTTCGCGCTGCTGACGAGACGGCCGCCCTGATAGACGCGCGCGTCGATATTCGCGACGCGCTTGCCGCGATGCAGCACCTCGGCCTCGCACGTCAGCCGGCCTTCGCCGACACGAACATGATAGTTGAACTTGATTTCCAGCGTCGCGCACCACTGGTCGTCGGCAAGTAGGCTGGTCAGCGCGCCGCCCATTGCCGTGTCGGCGAGCGAATAGGCGACGCCGCCGTGGGCGGCACCTTGCGGGCTGAAATGTTTATGCGGCTCGATGTCGATCGCCATCGTGCAGCGTCCGTCGCCGCGCTCGACCATTTGCAGGCCGAGCGCGCGCGCGAATTCAAATTCCTGCCCGAACGGCTTCACCGGACGCGTCTTAACGAACGCGCGGGCCACCGAATGGCGGGGGCGGGGGCGGACGGCGCGTGCCGCGCGGCAGCTGCGCCTGATAGGCGCGGCCGCAATGCTGGACGCAATATGGGAAGCCCGGATTCACGGCGTCGCCGCAGAAGTGAAAGTCGGGCTCGCCCGGATGACCCATTGGCCAGCGGCAGATGCGGTCGTTGAGGTCGAGCAAGGTCGTCTTGTCGGCGATCTCGGGGCTCGGCTTTGCGGGCACGAGACGGCGCGGCGGCGCGGGCGGGATCGGTGCCTGCTGGTCGCCGGGCCCTTGGCGGATGAAGCCGCCGGGGCCGATCGAGACGATACGCGGGGTGTCGGCCTTCGGCGGACCGTCGCCACCCAATGCACCATCAGCCGTCGGCGTCTCGACAGGGGCGCGGGCTTCCTGTCTCGGCGCAGCGACGACGGGGCGCGGTGCAACCGGCGCGGCGGCGCGCGGCGCGGCAACGGGAGCTGCGGGTTTCGGCGCGGCAGGGGCCGCGGCCTTGACCGGCTTGGCCACCTTCTCGGTCGCCTTGACGGGTGAGGGGCGCGATTTGAGACCGAGGCGATGCGCCTTGCCAATCACCGCATTGCGGCTCACGCCGCCGAGTTCATCAGCGATCTGGCTGGCGGTCAGCCCCTTTTCCCACATGGTGCGCAGGCTTTCGATGCGCTCGTCGGTCCATGACATATTCAATTCCTTATCATTCGCGCTGCGGGCGGTCAGACGATCCGCCTTGTCGATCCTTTCGGGACCGGCATCAGTCGTTGCCCAGCTTGCGGTAAGATCGGGGAGGCGATAGGCGAGAACGCCATGAACGACCAGCCCCAAATTTCGCGCCCCGACTCGACAAATTCCGCCGCGACTCCAAGTTTTGCCGAACCCGGCGTTCCCCATATTCGAACGCTGAACGTGCCCGGCATGCACGCGCTATATGTCAAGGAGGTGCGGCGGTTTTTCAAGGTCCAGCTGCAAACAATCTGGGCCCCGGCGATTACCACGCTTTTGTTCCTCGTCATTTTCACCGTCGCGCTGGGCGGTGCTGGGCGAACCGTCATCGGGGTTCCCTTCGCCGATTTCATCGCGCCCGGCCTCATCATGATGGCGATGCTCCAGAACAGCTTTGCCAATTCGAGCTTTTCGCTGCTCGTCGGCAAGATCCAGGGGACGATCGTCGATTATCTGATGCCGCCGCTCGCCGTCGGTGAACTGATCATCGCGCTCGTCGGCGCGGCGATCACCCGGTCGATTCTCGTCGGCCTTGCGCTGTGGCTCGCGATGCTGCTGTGGCCCGGCGTGCACGTCATGCCCGACCATCTCTGGGCGGTTGCGGTTTTTGGCGTGCTCGGCGCGTCGATGCTCGGTTTCCTCGGCCTCATCACCTCGGTATGGGCGGAGAAGTTCGATCATGCCGCCGCGGTGACCAACTTCGTCGTTACGCCGCTCGCGCTGTTGTCGGGGACATTCTATTCGGTCGACAAGCTCGCGCCGTGGTTCCAGACGATCGCGCACGGCAATCCCGTCTATTATGCGATCATGGGCTTTCGCTACGGCTTCATCGGTACGGTCGATTCGACGATCGCCAACCCGGTTCTGACCGCCGCGACCGTTCTGATCGGGGTCAATATCGGGCTGGGCCTGCTGACCTATCGCCTGCTTGCGTCGGGATGGAAGCTGAAAGCCTGATCTGCCTTAGTGGCGGTGGATGGCGCGAACGCGGTAGCGGCCGTGGTCGAGCCCGTCGAACATCGCCTCGATCTGCGGATGGTCGATTGGCCCACCGTCGCCGTCGGCTACCAGATTCTGCTGGCTGACATAGGCGATATATGACGAGTCGCCGTTTTCGGCGAGCAGATGATAATAGGGCTGCTCCTTCGCCGGGCGGATTTCCTCGGGGATCGCTTCATACCATTCGTCGCTGTTCGCGAAGACCGGGTCGATGTCGAATACCACGCCGCGAAAGTCGAACATACGGTGACGTACGATATCGCCCGGCGCGAAGCGTGCGCGGCCGATCAGCGGTGCAGTAATGGTGGCGGGAAGTTCGGAACTGGAGTCGGGCGTCATATGGTCAATCTATGGCGGTTTACGCGCGTTTCAAGTCCGTTACATTCCAATTCGACTGTGGTTTGCCGAATCGGGCTGTGATCAGCGTTACAGATGCATTGGCGATGCGGACTAAAGTGTCCTTCTGGCTTTTGCATTTCCCATTCGGGTTGTGGGCCGCACGATCAGGGGAGACGCATTATGACGGACGTACCACCCATTAGCTCCGGTCCGGCTTCGGGCATCATACAGCGCGCGAAAGACATCCTTCTCAAGCCGAAGGAAACCTGGCCGATCATCGCGGCCGAGCCGGCGACGGTGCAATCAATCTATGTACCCTATGTGCTGCTGTTGGCGGCGATCGGCCCGCTAGCCGGATTTATCGGCGGGCAGGTTTTCGGCATCACCATGTTCGGCGTTACCTATCACCCGCCGCTGGTGGGCGCGTTGGTATCGGCAATCGTCTCTTACGGCCTGTCGCTGGCGACGATCTTCATCCTCGCGCTGGTCATCGACGGCCTGGCGCCGAACTTCGGCGGGCAAAAGGATCAGGTGCAGGCACTGAAGGTGGCGGCTTATTCGGGGACCGCGGGCTGGGTCGGCGGCATTTTCGGGATATTGCCCGCGCTCTCGCTCATCGGCCTCTTGTTTGCGCTCTATGGGCTTTATCTCCTGTATCTCGGCCTGCCGGTGCTGATGAAGGCGCCGCAAGACAAGGCGCTCGGCTACACGGTGGTCGTGATCATCGTTTATATCGTGCTGTTCCTGATCGTCGGCGCGGTCGTTGGTGCACTCGCCGCACCGTCGCTCGTCACGATCAGGTGACGGCTCCGCAAGCTGCCCCGGGGGTGTACCGGGGCGGCTTGTGTGGTCAAAAATGTAGAAAAATGGAGGAGAGTGAGGATCCCGTAGGGATTTTCTAACTATTTGTTATAGTTAGACTAACGCTCTCGCCAGAAGCTCTTACCACACATCCTACCTCACGCATTCCCGATGCGTGTTTCAGACTGCCATTCACCTATGCCGGAGAAGCAGATTCTTGTCGATAGATTTCGTGCTTTCGACGGTGTCGGATGGGGCGCTTTGTGATCGTCGAGCGTTGGCCGCTTTGCGCCCGATGTCGGTCATTTGAGAACGTCGCGCCAAATGCCCAAAGCAAACATTCACCCCATCATTCGGAATGATAGGGTCACAGGTTCGAGTCCTGAAGCGCACCATAGCTTCCATAAGGCAAATCCGGGACATGAGGCCAAAGTGGCCTTCGCGTGGGAATTTCTTTGGGGCTGTTGGGGCGCTGGATAACGAGAACACCTCAACCCAAGCTAATCCTGATGGTCTGCCTGCGCGGCCGACTACGAGGGTGTCGCTTCAGCCTAGCCCAAACCAAACAGTGCTATTGTTCGGTTGCCGAACGGGGCTTTGCTCCGCTAGTCCCCACGCGAAGGGGAAGATGATCTAATGGCATCACAATCGAATAGCGGTAGCGATCTTGGCTTTGAGGCTGATCTCTTTAAGGCAGCGGACAAGCTGCGCGGCAATCTTGAGCCGTCCGAATACAAGCATGTCGCGCTTGGCCTGATCTTTCTCAAGTATATTTCAGAGGCCTTTGAGGCGCATCGCGCGAAATTGGCAGAGGAAGAATTTGCCGACCCCGAAGATGCCGAAGAATATCTTGCCGCCAATGTGTTCTGGGTGCCTCCCGAAGCCCGCTGGGAGCATTTGCAGGCCAATGCCAAGCGTCCGCAGATCAATTTCACCGATGTGAAAACCGGCAAGGAGCGGGTGGGTGACATCGGCAACCTGATTGACAATGCGATGGATGCCATCGAGCGCGCCAACCCTGCCGTGCTTAAGGACGTGCTGCCGAAGGTGTTTGCCCAACCGCAGCTCGACAAAACAAAGCTCGGCGAACTGATCGACGAGTTTTCCAAGGTCGGGATGCACGGCACGTCCAGCAATTCAAAAGACCTGCTGGGCCGGGCCTATGAGTATTTTATCAGCCAGTTTGCCGGGGCCGAAGGGCGGCGCGGGGGCGAGTTCTTCACACCGCGATCCGTGGTGGAGACCATCGTGGAGATGCTGGAGCCGCACCATGGCCGGGTTTACGATCCCGCCTGCGGCTCTGGCGGCATGTTCGTGCAGTCCGAACGGTTCATTGAAAACCATCAGGGCCGCCGCAGCGACATCGCCATCTATGGGCAGGAGCGCAACCTTACTACCTGGAAGCTTTGCAAGATGAACCTCGCCGTGCGCGGCATCGATGCAGACATCAAGTGGAATACCGAGGGGTCGTTCCTCAAAGACGCCTTCCCCACGCTCAAGTTCGATTATGCGATGGCCAACCCGCCATTCAACATTTCGGACTGGTGGCAGCCGCAGCTTGAGGGCGATGTTCGCTGGAAATACGGCCAGCCGCCTGCGGGCAACGCTAACTTCGCGTGGTTGCAGCACATCATCCACCACTTGGCCCCACGCGGGACGGCGGGCGTGGTGCTCGCCAACGGATCGATGTCGTCGCAGCAATCGGGCGAGGGCGAGATTCGTAAGGCGATGATCGAGGGCGACGTGGTGGATTGCATGGTCGCGCTGCCCGGCCAACTTTTCTACTCCACGCAGATTCCCGCCTGCCTGTGGTTCCTCGCCCGCGACAAGAGCGCGAACGGCCACCGTGACCGCAAGGGCGAGTTCCTGTTCATCGATGCCCGCAATCTTGGCCATATGGTGGACCGCACCCGGCGCGAGTTTTCCGAAACCGATATTGCCACAATTACCGGAGCCTATCATCGCTGGCGAGCCAAGCCGGAAGCGGGGCTTGGCGAGTATAAGGACATTCCCGGATTTTGCCGATCCGCCACGCTTGATGAAGTCCGCAAGCATGGCCACGTCCTGACGCCCGGTCGCTACGTCGGGGCGGAAGATGCCGAAGATGATGGCGTTTTGTTCGCGGAGCGTTTCGGCGAATTGCGCGCTCAGCTTCAGGAACAATTTGCCCAAAGCCGAGCGATGGAAGTTGCCGTTATCAAGGCCTTGGCCGGAGTAAAATCCGTTGCCTGAATTTCCGATTTCAACTCTTGGCGTGTTGGCGTCAAAAGATCGCTACTCCATCACCATTGGACCGTTCGGGTCGAAAATGAAGGCCGACACTTACGTAGATGCTGGGGTTCCGGTCATCCGAGGAACCAACATTGGATCAAGCCGAAGTCTGAAAGGTGATTGGGTTTACATTCCCGCAAAGTTGGCCGCCACGATGCCCAACTGTCTATTGCAGGAAGGGGATTTGGTTTTTCCGCATCGAGGCGCGATTGGTGAAGTGGGTTTGATCGATAGCACACATGCTCCGATATTCCTGTCCAGTAGCATGATGAAGTTTCGTCCTGACCCGGACAAACTTTTAAGCAGATTTGCTTATTACTATTTTCGGTCTGAAAGGGGCCGCCAAGAAATCTTGCGGTTCGCATCCTCGGTCGGCACGCCGGGCATAGGTCAGCCGTTGGCATCGTTGCGCCAATTTTCGATCCCACTACCTGCGATTGAAGAGCAAGCCGCGATTGCAGATGTCATTTCCAGCTTAGACGACAAGATCGAACTCAACCGGCGGGTGAATGAGACACTGGAGGGGATGGCGCAGGCGATCTTTCGGGATTGGTTTGTCGATTTCGGCCCCACACGCCGCAAGGCGGCTGGCGAGGCCGATCCGGTGGCGATCATGGGCGCCCTGACCCCAGACCCTGCCCGCGCCGTCGAACTCGCCGCCCTTTTCTCCGCCGCCTTCGGCGACGACGGCTTGCCGGTGGGGTGGTCCCGCCGAACCGTCGAAAGCATTATGGAACTTGCTTACGGGAAAGCGTTGCCCAAAACGGTGCGCAAGGATGGCCCTTACCCGGTCTATGGGTCCGGCGGCATTTCCGGAACGCACTCCAGCCCTCTCGCCAGCGGTCCCGGCATCATCGTCGGGCGCAAAGGGACCGTGGGCAGTCTCTATTGGGAGGCCGGGGATTTCTTCGCAATCGACACCGTTTTCTATGTCGTTCCGAAGGATGGGGTTCCGCTCAACTTCGCTTGGTATTTGCTGCAAACGCTAGGCTTGGAAAACATGAACACGGACGCCGCCGTTCCCGGCTTGAACCGGGGGAATGCCTACCGATTGGAATTTGCCTACGGCGGCGCACCGCTGTTGGAGGCTTTCGAGACATTCGCCGGCCCGTTGCGAGCAAGGCAAGATGCAAGCAATGCCGAAACCCGCACCCTCGCCGAAGCCCGCGACTACCTCCTGCCCCGGCTGATGTCCGGCGCGGTGCGCGTCACGGCGAAGGTTGAGGCCGCCTGATGGACGATCCGTCTTATCTCAAGTTGCTGCCGTTGTTTCCTGACTACGCTTTCGGGGACGAGCAGATCGATGGACTCGTTCCGGCCTGCCGCGTGGAAAGCTGGGAAAAGTTTATCGAGGCGATGCGAACTCCGGGTCATAATATGGCCAAGGGCGAAATCGTCTATCGCGGACAGGCAGGGCACCACTGGTATCTTTCATCCACCCTTTCTCGCCTGTTTGGCGGCGGCACGGTCCCTAGCGGACATGAGGCGAGCCTGTTGCATGAATTCCGCCTCGCCATGCGCGGGCGCGGACTGGATCTCAGCAATATCGCCGATGACCGTGAAGTGTGGGCGTTGGGCCAGCACCACGGCCTTTGCACTCCGCTGATTGACTGGACCAAATCACCTTACGTCGCACTGTTCTTCGCATTTGATGAAATGGACGTTGAGGGTTTGGAGAACCCTACGCGCGCTGTGTTCTGTCTGAATATGACCGCAATTCGAGAAATCCTGCCGGGCATGATTTTTGAACCGACGCACCACGAAAATGCGCGGCTGGTCAATCAGGCTGGCCTGTTCACAATCACCCCAAGTGGCGGCGACAATCTGGTGTCCGCGATACTCAACGCGCTGGCTGAAAGTGATCTGATCGATCCGAGCAAGCCGATGGACGTTGCTCACTTTGTCAGCAAGATTCATATACCGAACCAGCATCGCGTGGATTGCCTCAACACCCTCCGCAAGATGAACATCCACCACGCCAACCTCTTCCCCGATCCGGGTGGCGCATCGAAATACTGCAACGACTGGCTGGCACGAGTGGTCGAAGAAGAGCGGGTGGGAGAAGTTAAGGCGAAGGCGCTAGAGCAACGGCAGCTTCAGGAACAGATCGAAGAGCAGGAGCAACAGCAAGAGGTCGCCCCTGCCAAGCCTGATCCGCATCTGATCTCAGATGGTGTTATTTCGCCAGATGTCGTCACTGACATGCTCGAAAGCATGCTGACGGACCGGGACGACTACCCGTCTGACCTCATGGCCGGGTGGGCGCAGAAGATCATAAGTTTGTATGAGCGTGCAGCCGGCACAGATTGGCCTGAACGCGAAACTGCGCGAGCAGGTCTGAAGCTCGAACTTCGCAAGTTCTTCATGAGCAATAGCGTCAACAAGTCAGTCGCCGATGCATCCGCTTTGCAACTGCTAGACTTGTTCGAGGCAAACTGGCGAAAAGTGAACAACCGGCCACGTCCTGAGCAGAAAAGGGGAGGCTTCTTCAAGTTTCCTGACGCTTCGGGAGATGCTTCGTGAGCATCACCGAAGACATCGTGGAACTGGCGGCTCTCGAAACGCTGCAAGAGCTCGGTTGGTCCTACCTCCACGGCTCAGTGATCGCGCCCGATGGCAGCGCGCCGGAGCGGCGTTCGTTCGGCGATGTCGTGCTAGTCGGAAGGCTGGAGGCAGCGGTCGCACGGATCAACCCAGATACCCCGGAAGCCGCGCGCAACGAGGCCATGCGGCGCGTATTGACCGGTGAGCTTCCTTCACTGGTCGAGGAAAACCGGCGCATCCACAAGCTGCTGACCGAAGGTGTCGATGTCGAGTTTCGCGGGGATGACGGCAAGACCGCTTCCACCAAAATCTGGCTGATCGACCTTGGCAACCCTGATGCCAATGACTGGCTGGCCGTGAACCAGCTTGTGGTGGTCGAGAACCGGACCAACCGCCGCCCGGACGTGGTGTTGTTCGTCAACGGCGTGCCGCTCGCCGTGCTGGAATTGAAGAATGCCGCGTCGCAGAACGCGACGATTGCTGATGCCTTCAACCAGCTTCAAACCTACCTCCACCAAATCCCCAGCCTGTTCAGCGCCAACGCGGTGCTGGTCACGTCCGATGGCATGGAAGCGCGGATCGGATCGATCACCGCCGATGCGGAACGCTTCATGCCGTGGCGGACGGTGGACGGGCAGGACTTTGCGCATCGCGGAACCCCGGAACTCGAAACGCTACTGCGCGGTGTATTTACCCGCGAGAACCTGCTGGCGTTGATCCGCGATTTCATCGTGTTTGGCGACAAGGGCGAAGGGCCGTTCAAGATCGTCGCGGGCTATCACCAATTCCACGGCGCGCAAAAGGCGGCGCGGCAGGCGGTGGAGGCCACCCGCCCGAACGGGGATCGCAAGATCGGTGTCATCTGGCACACGCAGGGATCTGGTAAGAGCCTGTTGATGGCGTTCTTCGCCGGGCTGGCCGTAAAGTCGGAGGCGCTGGAAAACCCAACGCTGGTTGTCCTGACGGATCGCAACGATCTGGACGACCAGCTTTTCGGCACTTTTGGGCTTTGCCGTGACCTGATCCGCCAGAACCCGGAGCAAGCGGACAGTCGGCAGGATTTGAAGCAACTTCTCGACAAGGCGGCGGGCGGCGTAGTGTTCACCACCGTGCAGAAGTTTTCGCCGGAGCGCGGGGAAGAGAGCTTCCCGCTGCTGTCGGAACGGCGCAATATCATCGTCATCGCCGACGAAGCCCACCGCAGCCAGTACGGCTTTGAAGCAAAGTTAAACCGGGAAACGGGTCTGCGGCGCTATGGCTACGCCCATTACATCCGGCAGGCGATGCCGAACGCTTCGTTCATCGGCTTTACCGGCACACCCATTGAGGCGGCGGACATCAATACCCCTGCCATCTTCGGCGAATATATCGATATTTACGATATCAGTCGGGCCGTAGAAGATGGCGCCACGGTGCCGATTTTCTATGAAAGCCGCCTTGCCCGGATCGAATTGAACGAGGACGAAAAGCCCCTCATCGACGCGGAAATCGAAGCGTTGATCGAAGATGCCTCGCTGACCGAAGCCGAGAAGATGAAGGCGAAATGGTCCGCTGTGGAGGCGCTGGTCGGGGCCGACAAGCGGCTGGCCCAAGTGGCGGCGGATATGGTGACGCACCTTGAAGCGCGCACCGAGGCAATGAACGGAAAGGCCATGGCCGTCTGCATGAGCCGCCGCATCTGCGTGGCGCTCTATGACCGCATTATCGCTCTACGCCCGGACTGGCACTCAACCGACGATGACAAGGGCGCGGTCAAAATCGTGATGACCGGGGCCGCGTCAGATCCCCTCAATTGGCAGCAGCATATCGGTGCGAAAAAGCGGCGGGACGAACTCGCCAAGCGGGCGCGCAACCCCGATGATCCGCTACGGCTCGTGATCGTCTGCGATATGTGGCTGACCGGATTTGACGCGCCGTGCATGAATACCATGTATATCGACAAGCCGATGCGCGGTCACGGCTTGATGCAGGCGATTGCCCGCGTGAACCGGGTATTCAAGGACAAGCCCGGCGGGCTGGTGGTGGACTATATCGGTGTGGCGCAAAACCTGCGCACCGCGCTTGGTCAATATACTGATTCAGACCGCGAAAAGACCGGCATCGACGAGGCTGCTGCCGTCGCCGCGATGATGGAACGGTATGAGGCTATCCGCGATCTATTCCACGGCTTTGATTACCGACCCGGCATTGCTGGCCAGCCCCGCGAACGCCTTATTTGCCTTGGCGGGGCCATTGATTGGGTGCTCAAGTGGCAGGAATCGCAGGCTGCGAAGCAGAATAACGTCGAGGACAAAAAGCGTGCTCATCGACGATATCTCGACTTGGTGCTTGAACTGTCAAAAGCCTATGCACTTGCCTCTGCCAGCGACGAAGCGCGGACGATCCGCGATGAAGTTGGCTTCTTTCAGGCGATCCGGGCGGCGCTTGCCAAGACCACAGCCACCGGCAAGATCAGCGAGAAGGATCGCTCGTTGGCGGTTCAGCAACTGGTGGACCGAGCCGTTGCGTCTTCGGAAATCATCGACATCCTGAAGGTGGCAGGAATCCAGTCGCCCGACATTTCGATCCTTTCCGACGAATTCCTTCTCGAAGTCGAAAAGATGGAGAGGAAGAACCTCGCGCTTGAGGCGTTGAAAAAGCTGTTGGCTGGCGAGATTTCAAGCCGGTCCAAAACCAATCTCGTCGAAAGTCGCGCGTTCTCGAACCGCCTGGAGGATGCCGTCGCTCGATATCACGCTGGAGCGATTTCTGCAGTTGAGATGATCCAGGAGTTGATTGCGCTCGCCAAGGAAATGCAGGCTTCCCGCGCTCGGGGCGAGGAGCAAGGATTGAGCCCTGAAGAGGTCGCGTTCTACGATGCGTTGGCGGAGAACGAGAGCGCTGTCGAAGCGATGGGGCATGAAAAGCTCCGCCTGATCGCGCATGAACTTCTCGAACAGTTGCGCAGCAACGTCACGGTCGATTGGCACCAGCGGGAAAGCGCGCGTGCTCGAATGCGCGTGCTAGTGAAGCGCATCTTGAAGAAGTACGGATATCCGCCCGATATGGCCGATGAAGCCGTGCAAACCGTGCTGGCTCAGGCTGAAATCTTGTTGAGGGAGCTCCCTTGACGACAGACGTGCCCCGCGCTTTCTTCACTTACGTGTGGGGTGCGCCGGGTGATCCTGCATGGCCCCTTACTTTCGCCAGCAAGGCATCGAGGACTCACGCTCGAAAGGTTCTGACGGAGGGTGATTTCGTGTTCACAGTTTGCACGAAATCAGAGCCGACGCCTGTTGAACTTTGGGGACGCGTTGCGGGATTGTTCCGTGTGTCGGATCTTGAGGTCAACACGTTCGACTACGACTTGCCGCGAAGACTCGATCGGCCAGAATTCGATAGTGTGGCTCGCTTTCCCTATGCTCTCCATCCCATTGAGGTCTGGGAGATAACGGGCGAACAGAACTTCTTCTCAGAGCTGGTCGGACCACTTACGCCGACCCATCACTTGCAGGCTCAATCAAAGCTTGTGGAATTGGACGTAATAGCCGCAGCACCGCTTTTCGCATTATCTCGTCGGCCGGTAACTCCTGCCTTGCCCAAAACTGAGTTCGGGTTCGGCCGCGTTTTGCAAAAGCAGCGAAGACTGGCACCGAAACATGAGGGGGCGTTCGCTGGCGTCTTTGCAACGCACGACATATGGTATGTGTATACCCTTGTCTTGCGGGACCAGAAAGGCAAGGCGCTGGCCATCAAAGTAGGCTATGCAAGTGACCCACATGTGCGCGCCGATGCTCACAATCTTCCATTGGCCGAAGAGGTGACCGGTCTCCGGTGGCAGGTCGACGTGAAGCAGCCGACTTCGTCAGAAGACTTGGCTCGAGATGTTGAGCAGGCCGTCCTGGACAAATTTTCGCAGCATCGCTTGAGCAGCAACGGCGAGATTCTACGAGGCGTTGACCCTCTCTCGGTGGGGTCATCAATCGCATTGGAGTTGCGCTCACGGCAAGTTTTAGAATGAAGAAAGTTTGACGTGATGGCGTGGACGGCCCCTGCACCAGGGTATCCGCTTACTGGTCCCAAAAGCCGACCGCCTCCGACCGGCCAGCTCCAGCTATTTAGCAGCCTGACGGCAACGCGCCCGATGTCGGCCACTCGGCTCGCAAATTAGCGCCCGTCAGAGCGGACATTCGATATAGCGGTGTTGAGGAGCCTCGGCATGTACGGCTGCAAGTGCCTCGGAAAGGCTGGTGGTGCCTGTGCGCTTGAGGACAGCGGCTTCATATTCAGCTGTCAACTCAGTCTCGATACCGCATGATTTTGCGCTCATCAAATAACTTATTCCATCTCGCCCGTCTCTCAGCTCCCTCGCGCTTGCAATAGCTAAGTCGGCCAGCAATTCAGCAGAAAGATTTTCGATATTCGGTCGAAGTGCGGCGCAAATCACCAGATCAAATCCCTCGAAGTTTCGAAATCGGTCCAATCGAACTGCATTGATTTTGTCAGGTGCTGGGTCGGAGTAAGTTCTTTGGCTCCCGACCGCGTTTATCTCTCTCCTGTAGACAATATCGAGCGCCTCCTGCTCATCGACCGAGACTTTGAGCAACGTCGCTAGCACCGGCCGCCCGCCATTCTGAATCGGAACGAGCGTTGGTGCCCCAAATCTCTTGCTGCTTGAGCGCGCAAATTCCACGGCGAACGGTGTGATCAACTGCCGCTTCTCGCCCACTATGACAGCCGCCAGTTCCACCCCAGGATCTGTAATCAGCGATCCGTAGGCTAACACTCCAATCATGACGTTCCTTTCGTCCGGGCGGATAGCTCAAATATGTCCGTAGGCGATTGCGCCGTCAAACGAAGGTGAATGCCTCGCCGCTATGCCGTTACATTCATACTTGATCCGGAATTTTGGAGACATACGGCGTACCTCCTCGACCATGTCGTAAAATTTTGTTACGTTGAACTCGAACTTAAAGTTTATCGAGACACTATGGAAAGCATTTCCGTCGACGATTGTTACATACGCTTGGTGCCTAAACCCCGTAATGGTAGGACCAAGTACTGGTGCTTTTCGCACAACTCGTCCGCGACCGCGAGGTTCGGGGGGAGAATGCCTCGCTGCGAAGGGGCATACCGAACGATAGCCGATTTTAGGCGGTTCAAATTAGACCCGAACGAATTCCCAGGAGGGGTAGCGCTATGGGGTGCGGTCGAGCCGGTCTATAATACTGCTGAAGAACCAGCCGATCGAGGAATTCACGTTCACGCCAGAAAGAGGGCGGGAATGAAGAAGGAAATCGATCAAACTTATGATGCTGTCGCGCTGACCGTCAAGGCCGACCTTTTCACCGAGAAGCCAGTGTTGATCACGGCTGAAACAGCCGTTGCTTATTATATCAGCCGGTTTCTTGGGCGATCTATCAAAGGGCTATTCTGTCCGAACTGCCATACTCCGCATTTGGATTCCGACTGGTTTGCTGTGAAGCCTCATCGAACTCATCTATGCCACAAATGCAACACGCTCTTCCGTGAAGAAAAGAAACACATCTCAAACCCGCTTGAGATCATCCGCAACGAACTCCGCGGGTTCGCCGCTCCGGTAGAACCCAAACGTGCCAAGGCGATCCTCGATATATCGCAGGCGGATTATCCGGCAGGTATGCAGATATGGGCATCCAACCCGGCGCTCCTCTGGACATCGACCCGCAGGGAAGAAGAGGGCATTCATGTTCACGCGTGGAGGAAGTCTGGGGCGATGCCAATCGTTGACGGAACCTTCGCCAAGGTGACGATCGACGGCATCGAATTGGATGAGCGCCAACTTCGCGTTTTTATGGCGCAGAATGCTCTTGTATATCTTCGAAATAAGGTAGTGTGTATTCGATGCCCAAACTGCCAGAGTCCATTGTTTGATGATGGCGAGCAAGCGTTTCGACCGAAATCAAAGCATGTCTGCCAAGAGTGCGGCGCAAATTTCGATACGCCGGGTCGCCGTCGGCTGGTCGTAAGCAATCCCTTTGTGCAGACTATCAAAGAGCTTAAGAGGGCGAGGCATGCCAAGGGAGGTTAAGCGAGTGAAGGGTTATATCTACATTACCGGAACCGGGGCGGACCCTGGCCTTCGAGACAATCTAGATGATCCCCTGTTTGGCGATCCGCCCACGTTAGGCGCGTGCATGCCTAACCTTCGAGAATTTGTTGATCCTGGCGACTTTCTTTTTGTCGTCTCGGGAAAGACGCCGAACGTGCAACAGTACATCGTTGGCGGTTTGCGTGTCGCTGAGAAAATCACCACGCTAGCGGCTCATGGCAGGTTTCCTCAGAACAGGCTTCGTACTGATGAGCGCGGAATCGTTCGAGGCAACATCATTGTCGACGGGGCCGGACGACAGCATCCATTGGATCATCACGCGTCGGAAACGTTCGAAAAGCGCATACGCAATTACATTGTGGGGGACCAGTCGGCGGCGTTGATCACTCCGCGAGAGGTCGAACTCGGCCGAGAACGATCGCTCAGGAAATTGTCAGAGATGTTCGATCGACCTGGAAACCGGGCGATCGATATTATCGGAAGGCATCGCAAGCTAGATGAAGCACAGGTCCATGGATTGATGGATTGGCTGCGCGGCATAAAGGCAGCGGCGAAGTAATGTGACTATTATTGCCGACGCGTTGAAGGGGCTCAAGGTCAGCCCGAAAGAAATTGCAGACAGGTCACGTTTGCCCATCGGTCGCGTTCAGGAGATTTTGGCCGGCCAAAGCGCTGCAATTTCAGAAGTGCGAGCCATCGCATCTGGTCTGCGCATTCCATTGCATCTCCTCGCACGAAGTCAGCTGTCCAGCGAGACGGGTGCTATTCGACCGCTGTTCCGCGGAACTAAGAAGGGTGAGACTGCATACGATCTAACCGTCGAGAAGGTAGCATCTTTCGTCGAGGCGGCATTGGAGATTCTGCCGATCCGAAACGAACTTCCCGACTGGCTAGCTAGTTTCCAACCCACCGAGAGAACTTACGCGGAGGCCGACCGTCTGGCGAAGGAGTTCAGGCAGATCGTTTATGCTGAGCACGAGACTCAGCCTGCGTCCGATCTTTTTGAAGTATTAGGGAGTCTAGATGGCTGTATTGTCAGCAAGCTTGGCTATTCGCGATACGAAGGCGTCTCGCTCATTGCAGGCAACTATTGCTTCATTTTCGTCTCGCCGAGGTTTTCAGGGCGGATGCTTTTCACCGCAGGTCACGAACTCGGCCATCTCATTGCACACCACAACGGAGAGCGCAGGGCACTCTTTGAGCGTCCATCAGACATCGCGACCTTCGGTCGCCATTCCAAAGAAGAGGCTTTCGTCGATGCGTTCGCATCCTGCCTCCTTCTTCCAGATATCGGGGTTGGCAGGTCGCTACACGCCTTTCGTGAACACTATGACGTTTCTTCCATAAATCTCACCGATCTCGAGCTGCTTCTTTTAGCCCGGTTCTATGGTGTGAGTTTCGAGGTGGCGGCCCGGCGGTGCGAGGATTTGGGTTTGCTTCCCGCGGGGGTTGCGCACGGACTTGCTGACATGCTCCGCAAGGATTTTGGCTCCCCGGAAAAGCGAGCGGACGAGCTTCAGCTTCCTGCTCGCCCAGACGTGAAGTTTCCAGCAATTTCGGCCGCGCTCGCGGAAGCTTTGTCTGAGAAGATCAACCTAGGGGAGGTCTCAATCGGTTGGGCGGCCGATCGCCTTGGATTCACCTTGGGGGAAATATTGGCCGCCAACACCAGGGATTTGCAGCTTTGAGAGCGCTGCTTGATTCCAGTTCGGTTATAAATCTCGTCAATGCAGAGGCGATGGATCTCGTTTGTCGTCTTGATGTCGAATGGTGGCTGCCTCCGCTTGTGGTCGACGAGTCTGGACCAACTTGCGCAGCGGTTTTGTTGGATTTGCGGATAAAGGGATTAGTTCATTTTCTCGATGATGACACGGTAAATTCTGAGCGCTTTTTGGAGTTTCTCGACAGGTACAAGCTGGGCGCCGGCGAAACCGAATGTATGGCTATCGCCGTCGGGACTGATTTCAGCATTTGCTGTGATGATCGCCGCGCCAGAGAGGCCGCTTCAGCAATCATAGGGCGCGAACGTGTCTTTGGCACAATCAGAGTCTTGAGATGGTGTGTAGAAAACCGCCTGATTGAGTGTACCGATGCCAAGGCCATCTTGAGATCAATGCGCGCTCAAGGCGGATTCCTGCCAGATACACCTCAGGATTTTTTCTGCCGCGGGGAGGATTAGGTCTCCTGTCGCAAAAAGCCGCGGCAGAATTTTAATGTGCGTTACGAGGGGCATTAGGATGGGCAGAAACAACCGGCAGCAAGGTATCCTCGAGCAGTTTGACGCCGCATATGGTAAGGTGACAGAGGATCGCCGAGATGTGTACGGCAACCCGCAGGATACATATCGACGGATCTCGACGATGCGCGCGGTGGTCGATGAGTGCCCGGACGCGGAAATCCGAGAGATCCTTGGTATGATCGTGACGAAAGTCGCTCGGCTTATACAAACGCCAGAACACCTAGACTCCTGGGTTGATGTTGCGGGCTATAGTCGCTGCGGTGTTATGCTGCTTGATGAGAGAGAATAGGAAAGCGTGAGCGCCTTGGATATAAGATGATAGAAATTGAACGAGTTGCAGCCATTGATGGTCGGATTGAATTGTGGGCCTACGATGGGGGCGTCGCACCTCGAGAAAAGCTAGGCGGCCAATTTCTAGGATACGAACAAGCGATCCGCCCACCGGAGACTCAATCTGGGAGGTCGCGCGAAGCGCTCTGTTGGTCGATCGGCAGGACTCTTGGGAACGTTGCCGTGTTCAGCGAAGATGTTTTAGCAACAATGCCGGCGCCCTCGGGTGTCAATGTTCTGCTTGCCTGCGACATCGTCGAAGCAGGCAAGATGAGGAATGGCGCCAAACGATGGTGGTGCCGTACCCATCAGCATCATTGGGGTACCAAACAAGACTTATTGAATGCGCGCCGGGATGGCGCCATCCGTTGCGCAAACCATGCGCAACCGATGTCCTATGCTGTGAACCCTCCGCGAGTTCGCGTCGATGCCTCGGAGCCGTTGGCGATTACGTATGAGCTTCGCCCCGCATATTGCAGCAAGGGTTGGACTTCGGGATGTCAAAATCACAAATTCACAGTGCGGAATTTTGAAGGCACCGAAAATTGCCTCACAAAATTGTACGAGTGTGAGGCGCTTACGGTAGTCTACAGTGACCGAACTGATCTTCTCGGAGCAGTCGAAGAATGTCTGGTCCACCTCACGCCTCCCGCCGCCGTAGAGTATCTTCTAGCCGTTGAACGGGGGGTCGAAGTGGGCAGCATACACTGTAAGGACTGCGGGTGGCCTCACCTAGACCTAGGTGAATTTGCAGATCGCGCCCATAGTAAGCATTTATGCAGCAACTGTGGCCGTGACGGAACTTGGAGCGACCGGCCGATAGCTTCGACACCTATAAAAGCGCTCCACGATCAATTTCCTCCCTCGCCCCCACGGTTGGCCGAAGGCATTTTCAATTTTGACGACGTTCCTTCGACCGAATTCGCCCTATGGCCTAGTATGCCAGCAATTTTGTGGACTTCGAAGCTCCCCCAGGCAGAAGGCGTTATTGCACGGGCTTTGGTTAACGGAGTGGTGGAGGATTGGGGGGTATTCGAGAGCGTAATCCATCGTGGCGTGACCATTAATAGATCTGACCTTATGAACGCCACCTTTGGTCAACGGATGTAAATTGCGGATTGAGTAGGTGATCGTTACACAAGCGGTGAATAGTGCCGAGGCGAAGATTTCTTGACGCGCTAAATCTCCTATCCGATCCAAGATTTTATTTGGCTGAAGTCACACATTTGGTTGGGGAAGCGGGAGATCCGGTGCTCATGGCACACGGGGGAGCAGATAATGATTTTAGAGAATCTACAAGTACGCCGGGTTGCTGTACATGAGGTTTTTAGACGGAAAGCAGATAAGAGGCCAATCACGCCCGCGTATGCGCGCCAGCTAGAGTTACTTTCTGACGAGGCGACTCAAGAGTTCAGAGCGCGGATAACCGAAGCGTTGTCGGCACAGGCCAAGAGTGTTCAAATGGACATTATCGCTTTTGGCGCGGACAGCCACTTGGCTGATGCGGAATCTCTTCTCGCGGCTGATGACACCGAGTTTCTCCATCGATCGCAAGGTTGTGCGGATCGACTTACTCGTGCTCAATTGCAGCCGGGACTTCCGGGCGGCATGCTAATCGTGTTCGACGGCACGGTTGGCGCCCATGACGCGCCGTTCCTCGGCGTAATTAAGGCCGAAATGCAGTCGGGTTTTCAACGACAGGATGACGGCGGATCCACGATCACGCAGCTCCTGAAGGATATTTTCCTGACCAAGGCCACCCGCCTCTACAAAGTGGGGATGATGGTCCAGGAAAGTGTCTCTGCCAAACGCCCCGACGGTTGGACCGCACTCGTTTTCGACAACAATATTACTCAGAGCCATCGCGAAGCTGCCGCTCAGTATTTCTTTGAAGGCTTCCTCGGGTGTGCTTTTAGAGGCGACGGGGCGTATGAAACGGCTCGCTTCTTTGATTTGACCCGCGAGTTCGTCGCCCGATCGAATTTGCCGACTGAGGAAAAGCGGGACGTGAATGACGCGCTGTACACGTATATCAAGACAGAGAAGAGCCCGACATTCACTGCCGATGAATTTGCGGAGAAATATTTGCCCAAGCCGACGCAGGATCTTTTCCGGAACTTTCTTGAGGCAAAGCATTTCCCCAGAAGAGGGATCGTGCGCGATACCTCGCGGCTAGGGGCGAAGCTTAGGCGCCGTCGTTTCAAGTTCGGAAGTGCTGCAGAGTTTTTCGCTTCCCCAGAGGCCCTGAGCCAGCGGAAGGTAGAAATCGAAACAGGTCCGGCGCAAAAATTTGGAGGCGACGGTGACGAAATTTGGACCCGCATCGTCGTCCACCAATCAGTGACCGAAGAGCGGTGATCACCGAGGACGAATTTCTCGAGCGATGGCGACGTGAGGAACAGTCATACGCCGCTTGGGGACGCTATGTGGCTCATGAGTTGCGCAGTGCCATTGCGTCCCGGGTTTCGCCGACCAAGCTTGAGATGTTTTTGAAGATTCCCGTGCAGCCGCGGGTCAAAAACACGGAGTCTCTCTTGCAGAAGGCTTTTCACCGCAAGAAGGACTATCCGAATCCATACGAGCAGATCGAGGATAAGGTAGGCCTCCGTTTTGTCGTCCTCGTGGAGGACGACGTCCGAACGATCGAGGAGGAGGTCGAGAGCGGGACAGGATGGACCGCACAAAAGGCAAAGGACTTTGAAGAAGATCGCGAGCAGCGACCCTATGAATTTGATTACCAGTCGCTTCACTATGTGTTGCGATCGAAGGATGAGTTCACGTTCGAGGGAGAGCGCATTTTAGCGGATATGCCTTGTGAAGTGCAGGTTCGGACGCTGCTTCAGCATGCGTATAGCGAGCTCACGCATGACACGATTTACAAGCCCAGCGTCACTGCGACTCCGGCGCTGAAACGGGCGGCCGCAAAGAGCATGGCGCTGATCGAAGCCACCGACGGGTTTTTCACGGAAGTTTCTCGCACTATCGGCGGAATGCTTGCACCGGATCGCGCCCTCACGGGATTTTTGGCGGAGAGGTACAGCCAGTTCGTCGGGTTGGAGGGCGTTGGCGGGCCGCTGAACAAATTGCTCATTGATCACTACAAGCATTTTGCGGGCGATCATTTTTCGCGCGAGCTTGAAATGTGGCTGAGTCATAAGCCGTTCTTAGGTCGTCTCATACACGGACGGGCCAGTTCAAATTCGCTCTATCGTGTTCCCGCAATTTTGCTGATCTATTATGCAGTAGGGAATAACCCAAAAATGGCTCTGCAAGACAGTCCGCTATCCGATGAAGAATTAGAACCGATATACTCGGATCTTGGCGAAGCGATACACGGCTGAACGGGACGCCGAGGCAGCGGTTGTCACACGTTATTTCTGCGGCAACTTAGCGTTCTGCTGCCCTTCGACCAAGCCGGGCGGCTAAGCTGGAGGTGTGCAGATGTTTTTTTACTGACAGCAAGTCGCCTACCACGCGGTCACCAGCTGTAGAGGTTAAGCCGCAGGCGTTGTTGGAAAAACATAGAGCGGTTCGCCGTGGAGGGTTGCTGCGGCGCGAATGTTGCGAAGACCGGATTGCGAGGGCGCCATGTCGAGCAAGAAAGTGACGCCCAATATAGTGAGCCGAAACATTGGATATGCTTGCCCTGGCCTCGTTACTACCGTTGCAGCAGTTAACGGACGAAAGATGGTCGTACGATCAAGCGCCGCAGTTAGAGCAGGCGCGCCTGGTTCTAAGCGAACAAAGGCACGTATATGGTCGTATTTCTCGCTCACCGCGTCGGCGGGACCGAAGTTTTTGGCAACCAAGTTTAGGCCAATCTTGTACAACGACGGAAGAAATCGCGGGTCGTTCCCGAATTGATGACTGAAGCCGAGTTGATTGGTTTCCGGACTGACCCAAACGTCAGAAACTCCGTTGCTTTTCGACGCCGGGTGCAGCTTGTGGCCATCCGCGTCGACTACGCCCGGGCCACCGTTGATGTGGATGTAGGGGCCGTCGGGTCCTTGCGCACCACGTATCGCCTGCCAGCTGTTGATCATTGGCGGGCGCCCCTTTTTGCGGGGGACGCCGTATAACATTGTTATCGCCTCAAACTGCTTGATCAGCGCGCGGTCGACCCGACTGAGGCCATTATTGCACCCAGTGCATGCGACATCGTGCAATTCTAGCTCCGGCGGGCAGGCCAGACCTTCCGGAATGGCATGCTCTAGCGACAGCTTATCGAAGTCCTCTTTGCACCAAATGCAGATCATTTGCTGTTGTACCCGATAAATCCCAAAGTCTGCAATCGGTCGCCTTCAGACAGACCGCCCAATTGAACTTGAACGTCCGTTCTCTCTGTTTGCTCCCTAAAAGCCGACAGTCCGCAATCGGCCTGCAGCAGCCTTTGCTTGAGGCTCGAGGTCAGGCCGCATCCCATACCTTGTTTAAGATTTGCGCTGCCAATGCGGCTTTGTCCTGTGGCAGGAAACGCCCATAATGCGCCGCGACCGTATCCGGAGTATCCTGGATCGCGTAGCTAGCCTGCTCATAGGAGCCGGTTTGTTTCAGGATATGGGTAGCAAGAACGTCCCGCACGTTATGCGGACCGTGTGGCAATAGACCCTCTATTGCGCCTCGTCCCGTATATGGGTTTCGGATGCCGTATCGTTGAATGATCAGGCGCCAGGCCTCGTAGAAGGTCGTTTGATCATAGGAGGCGTCACGACTTTTCGTCTTCACGGTTTTGACGAAAAATGTTCCGGGATCGGCGGCTCGACGAAGGAGGACACGCCGATGCCGCTCTATGTACGCGTCGATATGGACGTAAAGATCTCCGAGATCAGGTAATATCAGTCGAAAGGGTTTGTTGCCGAAGAAGGACGAGTTGGCGTTTTTGAACGCCGACGCCGGTATCAGGACCTCCCATCCAAGTTCGCGCGGGCTCCACCGAAGCTCGCCACGCTTCCGCGTTTCGAGATGGCGCTCCGGTGTCGGCAGTCGACCCTTTGGGCAAAGAAGTAGCTCGCGAAGGTTCTTTTGCCTAATACCAAGATGGAGGCCGAGACGCAGCAACAAGAAGGATCGCACGGCCTCGGCCGCAGCCCGCGGATAGCGTGCTCCATCCGGCATAAGGCGGAGAATTTCTTCCGTGATTTTACGGTATTCACCAACCGGGCTGTCGGCTTCCAGGACGCGAATGATCGGTTCGAACGGATCACGGTGCACCCGCGCGACCCGCTCAATCTCCTTCACGCGAGAAAGGCCGTGCCCGTAGAGTCGGTCGCAAGCGCCATTCCAGTCGGATCGCGCTTGTTCGATGTCTGCCTTTGTTACCAGCCCGGCAATGGGTTGCAGGCGCTTGGCGAGGTGAGGGGACTGGCGCAGCCAGCCGGTTTCCGCGCGACTTAGTGCAAGCGCGAGTTGGAGCATATTGACCTCCCACACCGTGTAAAAGCCGCGGCGTCGCTCGCGCCACTGTACGTACCAGTCAAGGATGGCAGGAAAGACCAGAAGCCCCATCGCGAGCTTGTGATGCGGAACACCACGTCCTTTCACGACACTGCGCGGCGAAGCGGCAAGCGCTCCGAACAATAGCCCCACATGCTCTATCTTCTGGAAGGCAGTAGCCTCATTCCAGACGCCATTTCTCTGAAACCCAATGTCGGTCAGTGTCGCGGTCTTGAACCGGACGAGATCCGCCATCTCGGCTTCCAACGGCGCCGGGGCATCTGCCTGAGCCACGGCAAGTTCCGCTTCTCCCTCGTCCGAGGGTTGGCCTTTGTCGTCGTCGCGAACATCCGGTCCGCGCAGTCGCCGTCGATGCGTCAGAGACGGGAAGCGAATGGCAAACCGATGCTTTGCCGTCCGTGCTTGATAGCGCCGGTAATCTGTCGTTCCAGAGATGATAACCGATCTTACCCACTGCAGAATTTCTTCGCGTTCACGGGCAGGGCGACTGTCGAAATCATCCGGCAGGTGCCACGCCAGTTTCCGGCGCTCTGAAGGCAGAACGTGCCTCAGTTGATCGTGGCCACTGCGTGCTCGCGGGCTGGCGGGCAGCTTTGCTTTGAAATAGCCCGCCGGGAGACGGTATCGCTCCTCAATCTTCGCGAGGATCGCGATGCTTCGTACTGAGGACGGGAGCTTCCTTCCTGCCGCCCATTGGATCAGGGTCGAGCGGTCGATTTTAGCTCCGACGCGGGCAAGAGCTTTGTGGAGATGGCCAATCGAATCCCCGTGCCGCGTAAGATGCAAGGCGAAGGCATCGCGAAAAGACTCTACGTCGGTCCAGTCAGGCATGATCGCTTCTGGAAATTCGACGAGAGGCTTTGGTTTGCGTCCGCGCTTGCCCGGTTGCGCAGTCTGATTTTCTGGTGTGGCAGAAGAGGTTCTGGCCGAGCAGTTCTCGCTCTCCAACGTCATGAATTTCTATCATTCTTTCTGGAATATGAAGTGGGGCGAGCCCCCTACAGCAATTTTTCCACAAAGAAAGGTCTGGTATTCAAATATATGGATACATTGCGATCGAATTTTATTTTGGCCGTATTGCAGTGCGCGGCAGGGGCTGGAGGGCGGCGCGCTTTCCGCCGGTGACGATCGAACAGAAGTCGCAAAGATGCCTGACAAGCGCGCATCTCGCCAAAGATCATAATTAATTATTGTAAATCAATATCTTGATAAGGAATTCTGGCGCGCATTTGCGTTGGATACGTTGGCGTGGGTCTGGGGTAAGGGCTGTGGGAAAGCCCTGATTCACGTCTACAATTTAGCCTAACAGATCAATGGGATATGGATAGGGTTCGAAACCCTCCGTCTCCTCCATTATTTTTCCAAATCCAACATAAATTCTATTCTGTTTTATGCTGAGTCTGTACTTATTTATACTCGAAATTTGAGATCGCGATAGGGAATGCATCTGGCAGCTTTCATGCACCGCGTCCCTCGCAAAATTCGGCCCACTCCAGCATCATCAGTTTGCGCTTTTCAAGCAGATTGCCGCGCCGATAGGCGGCTTCAGTCTTGTTCGCAACGACATGTGCCAGCGCCGCTTCTGCGACGTCACTCGGATGGTTCGTCTCTTCGCTCACCCAATCCCGGAACGACGATCTGAATCCGTGCACCGTGTAGGGTTGCTTCATTTCCTTGAGTAGCTTGGAAAGTGTCATATCGGACAACGGCTGATTGCCCCGACTGCCAGGGAATATGATCGGGCAATCGCGAAGGCGAAGATCCGCACAGCGTTCAATGATCAGGCTGGCGCGTTGGCAAAGCGGTACAACATGCTCCCTGTTTGCCTTCATGCGCTCCTTCGGGATGGTCCAAAGGCCTAGATCGAGATCAACCTCGCTCCAGGTTGCGCCGCGAACCTCACCCGAGCGAGCGGCTGTCAAAATTGCAAATTCAAGGGCGAGGCGGCTGAACGACTCCCTTTCCCGGAGGCTGGGAATGAAACCCGGAACCTTGTCATAAGGCATCGCCGCGAAATGTCCCTCGCGCTTGGGTTGGCGGGGCAATCCCTTAGTAATCGCTCGCATCGGCGCTTCGTTCTCCCGATAACCCGAGGCATAGGCCCAGTCGAGAATTGTGCCGACACGTTGCCGGACGCGGCGAGCAGTTTCAGGTTTGGACAACCAAATCATCGCGAGCATGCCCCGTATCATGGGGCCGGTGATTTCGTTGACCTTCACATTGCCGATATGCGGGAAGACATATGTTTCTAGGCTGTACGTCCATTGAGCTTCGCTCTTCTCGTTCTTCCATGCCTTCCGGTTGGCAGAGAGAACCTTCGCGGCCGCGTCGCGAAATGTCGGAATGCCTTTTTCCTTTCGACGCTCAAAGAGCGGGTCCAGGCCCATCTCGACCTGAACGCGGATTTCATGCGCTCGTGCTCGCGCATCTGACAGGCTGACCTTCGAGGCGCTACCTAACCCGAAGTCGCGGCGGTTGCCGGCCTTTTGAACGCGGCACACCCAGCTTTTGCTGCCGCCCGGCTGCACGACAAGATACAGCCCATCTCCATCGGAGAATCGACCGGGACGACTAGCCGCTTTGACGGCGCTGACCGATAGCCTTTTCATGCCGATTTTTTCCCACGTTTCTTACCACAATGACAAACGGACGGGTCTGGACACGTGGGGATGCATGGGGATCCGAATCATCGAAAAAGCCTAGGTTTCCCTAGGCCTTTTCCGATGGTCGATGATGTGTGGAAATAAGAAAATGGAGGAGAGTGAGGGATTCGAACCCTCGGTACCGTTGCCGGCACTTCGCATTTCGAGTGCGACGCTTTCGACCACTCAGCCAACTCTCCTCGCTGAGAGGAGACGCCCCTAGCGGCGGGCCGAACGTCTTGCAACCCTCTCGTCACAAAATTACGGCCCGACGCGGAATTTTAGGGATGGCTCAGGGTTTGTCGGCTTCCCACCAATAGGGCTGGCGCTTGCGATTGCCCGTCTCGGCCTCATTCATCGTCAGCGGATCATAGAGCCGCCCGCCGAGCATTACGCGGTGGATTTGCTCGGTGTTGCGGATGTTCACGGTCGGATCGGCATCGAGGATGAGGAGGTCGGCGAGCTTGCCGGCTTCGAGTGAGCCCACATCCTTTGCATAGCCGAGCGAGGTCGCGGGCATGATCGTCGCGGCGCGGAGCGCGTCGATATTGCTCCAGCCGCCGCGTACGAACGACCAGATCTCCCAATGTGCGCCGAGCCCCGATTGCTGGCCGTGTGCGCCGATCGACACCATACGGCCCGCCGCGGCGATCTTGCCCGCTTCGCGCGCCGAGTCATCGTCGACATAATCGCCTTCGGGCGCGATGACGCGGCGCTTGTTGTTCGCGGCAAGCTCGGTTGGCGGCGCGTGACGCGACAGGATCGGATGCTCCCAGACGTTCGTATGCGCGCGCCAATAGGGGTCGCCCGCCGGGCCCCCATAGGTCACGACGAGGGTCGGGGTGTAATCGACCTGCGTCTGCCCCCACAGCTGGACGAGATCCTTGTAGAAGATGTGGAGCGGGATATTGTGCTCGACCGTCGAATTGCCGTCCTGGATCAGCGTAACGTCCTGGGTGAACAGCGAGCCGCCTTCGGGTACGACGGTCATCCCCTCGACCTGCGCGGCCTTTACGACCATCTGGCGCTGATCGCGGCGCGGCTGGTTGTAGTTTTTGACGCTGTGCGCGCCCTGCGCCTTCAGACGGCGGACGTGCGCGAGCGCGTCGTCGTAGCCGTTAATTTCGGCATAGATCCCTGCGGCTTTGGCGCCATAGATGATCTCGCCGGTCGAGAAGATGCGCGGCGCGAGGATCAGCCCGGCGCGCTGCATTTCGGACGAAACGAAAATCTCCGATGCGCGCGACGAGGGGTTGTGGCTCGTCGTCGTCCCCATCGCGAGGTTGACGATTTCGGACCAGTTCTGCTGCGGCACCAGCTCGTCGTCGGCGTGCGAGCCATGCGCATGCGCATCGACGAAGCCGGGGACGATCGTCTTGCCCGTCGCATCGACCGTCACCGCGCCTGCCGGAACGGTGATCGCACCCGCCGCACCGACCGCGGTGATGCGGTCGCCGTCGATGACGATCGCGCCATTCTCGATCACGCCGCCGTCCTTGTCGGCCATCGTCACGATCTTGGCGCCGGTGATGACGACGATGCCTTTATGCTTCGCGGCCGCCTGCGTCATCGACATCGACACGCCGTCGGTCGGCGGGGTAAATTTGGGTGCCTTTTCATCGGCGGGCGCGTTGGTGAAGAGGCTTGCGAGATCGGCGCTGAACAGGGTCGCGCCGCGGCTCCAGTGGAGACGGCGGCCGCCGTCGGACCAGTTCATATATTCGGCGCCGCTGCCGCTGACGCGCGTGACGGGAAGCGCGCCGCTCTTGGTGCCGAGCGACACATCCTGCCCGCCGGGCATCAGCGGGGTGACATAGGCGTCGTAATTCTGCCGGAAGGCGAGCGTGCGGCCATCGGGCGAGATCTCATAGTCGCTGACGAGTTCGCCATTGGCATGGACGCGCTTGTCCTGCCCGTGAAGGTCGGTGCTGACGAGCTGGCTCTTGCCGTCGGCGGCGGTGACCATGAACACGCGGTCGCTGGTCGAGGCAAATTGCGGTTTGGCGCCGTCGCTGCTGATCCGTTCGGCCGCGCCCCCTGCAGTGGCGATGCGATAGACGCCGGGATCCTCGCTCCAGCGTGCCGAGGTGAGGCCGCCGCTGCCGCGCCGTTCGAACACGATCGTCTTGCCGTCGGGAGAGAAACGCGGTTCGGCATAATGGCCGGGCGTGCCGGTGAGCTTGCGCGAGGCGCCACCGCCGGTGCCGACGACATGGATTTCGCCCATGCCGCCATCGGTCCAGCGCACGAAGACGAGCGATTTGCCGTCGCGCGACCAGCTCGGCCACGCTTCCATCGCATCGTCCTTCGCGCTCGTAAGTCGCCGCGCGCTGCCGCCGGTGGCGGATTTGACCCACAGCTTTCCGAGCGTTTCGAACACGACGTTGCGGCCATCGGGCGAGACTTCGGCCCAACGCGGCATCTGCGTGGCAAAGCTGTCGGGGGCGACCTCGACCGTCGGGTGCGTCGCATCGACGATCGTGCGATCGTCGTTGACGCTGAACGGGATGATGCGCGCTTCGCCGCCGGCACCGCTCACGCGGCGCAGCTTGCCGCCGGCCCAGAAGATAATGTCGCGGCTGTCAGGGGTCCACGCCATGTTGGGGTAGACGCCGGTGACGGCCCATGTTTCCTGAACGTCCTGGTCGAGCGCGTCATAGAGCTTTTTCTCGGTGCCCGAGGAGAGGTCCTTCACATAGAGCTTCGACTGCGTCCCTTCGCGGCGGACGAAGGCGAGGCGCTTGCCGTCGGGTGAGGGGGTCGGTCGGACCGCGCCGCCGGGCCCCGATGCCGCGGTGCTGACTTCGCCATCTTCCAGGCTGTAGCGCTCGATGTGGAAGAGGTCGGTGTTGCTGTCCTGCGCATATTCGAAGATCGGGCCCGGGGTGACGTTGCGCGTATAGAAGACGCTCTTGCCGTCGGCGGCGAAGATCGGTTCGCCGAGTTCCTTCTGGTGGCGCTCGTTGGGTTTCTTGACGAGCGGCACGCCTGCGCCGCCCGAGACATGGTACATCCAGACTTCGCCGGTGCCGAGCGAGCGGCCGGTCGTGAAATGCTTTTTGGCGACGATGAACTGGCCGTCGGGCGACCAGCTCGGCTGGTTGAGCAGGCGGAAATCTTCCTTCGAGATCTGCTTTTTATCGCTGCCGTCGCGGTTCATAAGCCAGATATTGTCGCCGCCCGCGCGGTCGGAGACAAAGGCGATGCGCTTGCCGTCCGGCGAGAAGCGTGGCTGATGCTCATAGGCGAGCCCTTCGGCGATGCGCGTCGGCGTGCCGCCCTCGATCGGGATCGTGTAAATATCGCCAAGCATGTCGAAGGCGATCGTGCGGCCGTCGGGGGCGACGTCGACGTTCATCCAGCTGCCCTCGTCGACCGACAACTGGACCTTGCGCGTCGCAAGACCCGGGGGCGCATTGACGTCCCACTTTTCCTCTTTCTTGTCGGCAGAAGCCGCGGAGGCGGCTGGTGCGCTCTGCGCCCAGACCGAGGTTGAACAAGCCAGAGTCGCCGCGAGGGCGAGAGCGATGCGCGCCATGAAATTATCCCCGTTTGAAATTATGTGCCGACCATATGGTTCGCCCGCGAACATGCAAGCGGCAGCTTTCGACGAAGGCGCTGGCGGGGTCGACGAGCGGCTGCTAGCCCGGTCGAAAGAACAGGAACGGGGAGAGCCAAGCGTGCCGCTCAGGGGTGTCAGGGTATTGGATTTCGGCCGCTATATCGCCGGCCCTTATTGCGCGGCGTTGCTCGCCGATTATGGCGCCGACGTCATCCGGATCGAGGCGCCCGGCGGCAATGACGATCGTTATACGGTGCCGGTCGCCGCGGACGGATCGGGCGCGATGTTCATGCAGATGAACCGCGCCAAGCGCTGCCTGACGCTGAAACCTGGAAGCGCGGAGGGGCGCGAGATCGTTCGCCGGTTGGTCGAGACCGCCGACGTTGTGATCGCAAACCTGCCGCACGACGCGCTCGTCAAACTCGGGCTCGATTACGACAGCCTGTCGGCAATCAACCCGCGCGTGATCCTTGCGACGGCGTCGGCGTTCGGTAGCGATGGACCGCTAGCCAGCCGTGTCGGTTTCGATGCCGTGGGGCAGGCGATGTCGGGGACAGTCCACCTGACCGGCACGCCCGACCAGCCGTACCGTGCGCAGGTCAATTATGTCGATTTCGGCACTGCACTCCACTGTGCCTTCGGCGTCATGCTCGCGCTGCGCGAGCGCGAGACGACGGGGAAGGGGCAGTGCGTGTCGGGCTCGCTGCTCGGCACCGCGCTCGCGCTGTCGAACGCGCTGACGATCGACCATGCGCTGAACGGCATCGAGCGTCAGCCGATCGGCAACCGCAGCTTCAGCTCTGGGCCGACCGACGTGTTCCGGACGCGCGACGGATGGATCATCACACAGATAGTGGGCGCGCCGATCTTTGCGCGTTGGGCCGAACTCGTCGGGCGACCCGAACTGATCGACGACCCGCTCTACGCCAGCGACATTTTACGCGGCGACAATGGAGAGGAACTGAGCGCGATCATGCAGCGCTGGTGCATCGAACGCACGAGCGCGGAGGCAATCGATGCGCTTGCTGCCGGGCGCGTTCCTGCGGCGCCGGTGCTCCGCGCGGGCGAAGCGCTGGCGCAGCCGCAGGTCGTCGCAATGGGGCTGGTCGAGCCGGTCGACTATCCGGGTGCGAACGGCGCCGTTCCCGTCATCCGCGCGCCGATCAGCCTGTCGGGCAGCGACAAGGTGGATCCAGCGCGCGCGCCGCAGGTCGGCGAGCATAGCAACGCGATCCTTGCCGAGCTCGGTTATGACCGCGAAGCCATTTCGGCTTTGCGCGCGGCAAAGATTATTTGACCGGGGGAGGGTGGACAATCGGCGATCACCGATTAAATTACCGGTCAGTATAAAAATCAGCCCAGGAGTTCTCCATGACCGACAATAGCGAATATGTGCCGCCGAAAATCTGGACCTGGGACAAGGAAAGCGGCGGGCGTTTCGCCAATATCAACCGGCCCATTGCGGGGCCGACGCACGACAAGGAACTGCCGATCGGCAAGCATCCCTTGCAGCTCTATTCGCTCGGTACGCCCAATGGCGTGAAGGTCACCGTGATGCTCGAGGAACTGCTCGCGGCGGGGCACAGCGGCGCCGAATATGACGCATGGCTGATCAATATCGGCGAAGGCGACCAGTTTTCGAGCGGCTATGTCGCGGCCAATCCGAACAGCAAGATCCCCGTGCTCGTCGACCGCAGCGGCGCCGATCCGATCCGTATCTTTGAATCGGGCGCAATCCTGATCCATCTCGCCGAGAAATTCGGCGCCTTCCTGCCGACCGACACCGCGAGGCGCGCCGAGGCGCTGTCGTGGCTGATGTGGCAGATGGGCAGCGCGCCCTTCCTCGGCGGCGGCTTTGGCCATTTTTATGCCTATGCCCCGACGAAGCAGGAATATCCGATCAATCGCTATGCGATGGAGGTGAAACGCCAGATGGACGTGCTCGATCGCCGCCTCGCCGAAAGCGAATATATCGCTGGCGCCGACTATACGATTGCCGACATGGCGATCTGGCCCTGGTACGGCGCACTCGCCAAGGGCCTCGTCTATGACGCCGGCGAATTCCTGCAGGTCGACGAGTATAAGAATGTCCAGCGCTGGACCGACCAGATCGCGACGCGTCCCGCGGTCAAGCGCGGGCGGATGGTCAATCGCGTTACAGGCGATCCGGCGAGCCAGCTCCGCGAACGGCACGACGCGTCCGACTTCGAATTGCGGACGCAAGACAAGCTGGAGGCTGCCGAATAATCGGTATTTTTCGTTTGAGGTGGCCGCATCCGAATTAGCGGTTCTTCAACGATAGATAGCGCGCCGCCAATTCAATCCGAATTCGGCGCCGCCAAATCGTGTAAAATACGCAAAAGCGGCGTCGGGCTCTCTCGACGCCGCTTTCATATGCAGGCGGCGATAGTGTCGGCATGACAGTTTCCATCCGCCTTTCGCGGCGCGTCCGCAAAGCTGCCCTGATCGGCCTTACCCTGGCGCGCGGGGAGCGCGGCGCTGCCATCGTCGAAATGGCGCTGGTGCTGCCGCTGCTCCTCGCGTTGCTGACGGGCGTGCTCGTCTATGGCCAATATTTCATGCTCGCGCACAGCGTGCAGCAGGCCGCGAACGATGGCGCCCGCGCGTCGATCGTCGGTCTCGACGCGGCCGACCGCAGCGCGGTCGCTTCGCGCGCGGTGGCCCGCAGCCTGCAGATGGTTCGCGGCACGCACAGCGTCGCCGTGTCCGAAACGACCGAGGCGATTACCGTCGCGGTCACTTTCACCGCGCCGCAGGGCAGCTTCCTGCGATCGAGTTTCGTTCCGTCGCCGGACAACGTCATACGTGCCCGCGCGACCTTTGAATTGCCGGTCGATTGAGCATGGCGATCCTGTCATGCCTCCGCCGTCTCGTCCGTGATCGCGGCGCGAGCATCAGCATCACGACGGCCTTCGGCATGACGATGCTGATCGGGTCGGCGGCGTTCGCGGTCGACCTCGGCTCGCTCTATCTCGACCGCCGCAAATTGCAGGGTATCGCCGATGCCGCGGCGATGGCGGCGGCGGGGCGCCCCGGCGAGGAACGGGCGGCGGCGGAGCGCATCATCGCGGCCAATTGCGATTGCGGCATCCGTATCGCGGTGCTCGCCCCCGGCACCTACACGGCCGATCCGGCGGTCCAGGCCGAACGGCGCTTTTCGGGTGGTGGCGCGTCGCCGAACGCGGTGCGTATTACACTGACGCGCGATCGTCCGCTGTTCTTCGGCAGCTTTCTGACCGGACGGCAGGACAGCATCATTCGTGCGACCGCGGCGGGCGCGCGGCGCGGCTATGCAGCATTTTCGCTCGGGTCGCGCGTCGCGGCGCTGAACGGCGGTTTGCCTAACGCGTTGTTGTCGAGCCTGACGGGTAGCCATCTCAATCTGTCGGTAATGGATTATAACGCGCTCGCGGGCACCGACATCGACCTGCTCGCCTTTTCGGAGGCGTTGCGGACCGGGCTCAATGCAGAGGTGCTGACCTTTGGCCAGACGCTCGACACCCAGGCGACGTTGCCGCAAGTCGTGTCGGCGCTGGCGAGCGCGTCGGACGGGCAAGCGGCGACTGTGCTCGAACATATCGCCGATCGCGCGCTGCCCCGCACGCTGCTGCCGTCGCGCGCGATCGATCTCGGCCCCCGGTCGTCGAGCATCCGCGTCGACGCCGCCAATCCGGTCAAGGTCAATGCGCTCACGCTGCTTCGCTCGATGTTGCTGCTCGGCAATGCGAACCGTCAGGTCGACCTGGCGCTCGCGAGCAACCTGCCGGGAGGATCGGGGGTCAATGTCGCGTTGCTGATCGGCGAGCCGCCCGTGGGCTCGCCGCTGATCGCGGTGACCGACACCAACGATGTCATCGTCCGTACCGCGCAGGTGCGTTTGAAGATCGATACGCGCGTCGCAACGCCATTGGCGAGCGTGCACGTTCCAGTGCTTGCCGAACTTGGGTCCGCATCGGCGCGCATCACCGACATCGATTGCCGGCCGAACAGCGCCGCCGCTGTGAAGCTTGGTGTCGTGACGTCACCTGCGATGGTAGCGATCGGGACGGTCGCGGAGTCCGATTTTCAGGACATGAAGCGCCCGCTCGATCCGATGCCGGCCCGCGTCGTGAAACTTCCGCTCGTCAGCGTCGATGCAGAGGCCGAGCTGACCCTGTCGGACCTCAATGAAAAGCAGGTCGCCTTTTCGCGAAGCGAGATCGATGGTGGGCAGGTGAAGACGGTGTCGAGCACGGGATTGGTCGCCGGTGCAGCGAAATCGCTCTCGGACCGCATGGAGCTTGACGTCAACGTCCTCGGACTTGCCTTGAACCTGAAGGCGCTGACAACGACGATCGGTGAGACCGTGGCGCTGGCAGCGCCGGTACTCGACACCGTGTTGTCGGATATCACTGGTCTGTTGGGGGTACATGTGGGCCAGGCCGATACGCGGGTCAACGCGCTGCGCTGCGGCAAGGCGCGGCTGGTTTGACGCCAGCCCGGCGCCATATCGGCGATAAGCGACAAACTCGCTTTCAAATCGGGCAAACCTGCCGAGTGGCCGGTAGCGAACTGGACGAGCTTCATCGCTGTATATTGCTGCTTCGCTCATAATGTCGGGCGCGATACGGCATTCGGGAAATCATCATGGCGACAGCACACCAACCACAGCGGGTCTCAGCCGCCGAATTTATCCGCGGGTTTGCGAACTGGCGGCTGCAATCGGTGCGTAAGCCGGTGTTTGTTACGCATCATGGCAAGGACGCTCATGTGCTGATCTCGCTCGATGAGTATAGACGTCTCGACAGCGAAAATGGGACTGAGGCGACGCCCGCAGGCAGGCTCAGGGATTCGCTCGCGGCGCTCGCGGAATGGGTGCGGGACGGCGTGATTGTTATCGACCGGCAGTGGTGCATCCTATCAGTCAACCCGGTGGCGAGCGACATGTTAGAGCGTGCGGCGGCGTCGTTGATCGGCGAGAATCTCGCCTTGGCGCTGCCGCAAGTTGGAGACAGTCTGCTGTTCCAACGGATCGTCCGCCTGATAGATCATCGCGAGCGTTTCTCTGGCGATGTGCCGGGCATTCTGCGTCCGCAACAATGGTTGCATGTCGATCTCGTCCCGCTGCCTGCCGGCGGTGCCATCCTGTTTCGCGATGTTAGCGAGGCGATGGAGCGGATCGCGGCAGACGATAGGCGGCAGGCGCTGGCGACGGCGATCGACCTCGATGGCGGCGTAGGTCATGCCCGGTTGTCGGTTCGCGAAACGGTCGAGGCGGCGAACGACACGCTGACCAGGATGGTTGGCGTCGACGCCGCTGCGATTCGCCGGGTGCGCTTTACGGCGCTGCTTGCCGCCAGCCAGCGCGCGGCTTTTTCCGAGGCGCTCGAAACTGTTTTTCGCAGTGGAGAGCCGGCGCGAATCCCGTCGCAGGTCATTACGCGCGAAGGCATTGCATTGGACGTCGCCCTATCGATTGTCGCGGTGCGCGGGCCCTACACCAGCGACGGAGCGGTCGTACTCGTGACGCGCTAGAACCAGCTGCCGCGCTCGATTGCCGTGCTGTTCGCTGGCAAGGAGAAATATTGCCCATCTTCGCCGACAATGATTGGCCCGTCGAAATGATCCTTAGCGCCGTCAAGGAAGGCGGCGTTGAGATAGGCGGAGGGCATCGACGGCACGACATGGCTGAGCACGAGCATTTTCACTCCCGCAGCGCGCGCAGTGTCGGCCGCTTGCGCCGGGCTGGCGTGATAGTCGAGGATGTCGCGCATGATCTGCGCGGTCTGCTTGCGGCCCGCCTTGTCGAGTTGCGCGGCAAGCGTCTTGACCATTTTCAGCTGGAGCGCCTCGTGGATCAGCAGGTCGGCGCCTTTCGATGCCGCTTCGAGCGACTTCGACGGTGCGGTGTCGCCGCTGATCACGACGCTGCGGCCCTTATAGTCGAAGCGGTAGCCGACCGAAGGCTGGACCGGGCGATGATCGACGGCGAAGGCGGTCACGCGCAGCCCGCCAGCTTCGTAAACGACGGTGGGCGTTGCCGGGACGCCGAAGGGCATCGCTGTCGCACCGGCGGCAGCGGGCGGGGTGATTTCGATGCCGTGGTGTGCGGTGCGATAGCCATTATCGAGGGCGTAGGCGGCGTTGAAGCCGGCAATCACAGCCTCGACGCCCGAGGGGCCATAGACGGGGAGCGGGGCCTTGTTGCCGCTGGCGGTCCAGCGCAGCAACATCATCGGGCCTATGCCGTCGATATGATCCGAATGATAATGGGTCAGGAACAGCGCTTTGATGCGCCCGTTGGGCAAGCCCATCTGCGAAATGTTGCGCGCTGCGCCTTCGCCGGCATCGACGACGACTATCGTCTTGCCCGCGATGACGACGGTGCAGGATGCCGCCCGCTCGCGCGCGGGGAGCGGCGAGCCGGTGCCGCAGAGGGCGACGTGCAATCCGTCGGGGAGGGCGGCGAGCGGGTCGCGGTTTACATTGCGTTCGACCGCGCGCTCGAACAGCCACATGCCAATCGGCCGTTGAAAGGCCCAGGCCGAAAGCACCGCAATGATGATTATCGCCGCGATCCAAAGCGCGGCACGTTTGCCCTTGGTCATCTCACCCCCTCCTTCATCCGCCCGCGGCTTCTGCGCGTGCTGGACAAGGCCCGTTGTTAGGCGCAATCATCGGCGCAAGGAAGGTTGCAGGTGGCAACTTTCCGTTTACGTAAAGGTGAGCGCTCAATATAAGGGCGCCATTGCCCAATGGGAGATTCGTGATGGACATGGAATTCAGCCCCGAAGATCTGGCCTTCCAACAGGAAGTTCGCCAGTTCATCGCCGAAAATTACCCCGCCGACCTGCGCGACAAGCAGGATGAAGGCGAAGAAATGTCCAAGGAGGATTTCCTCGCCTGGCACAAGATCCTGTACAAAAAGGGCTGGATCGCGCCCGCATGGCCGGTCGAATATGGCGGCACCGGCTGGACGCCGACGCAGCGTTTCATCTGGTCCGAAGAGACCGCGCGCGCCGACTGTATCCGCCTGATGCCTTTCGGCCTCGCGATGGTCGGGCCCGTCATCTACACCTTTGGCACGCCCGAGCAGAAAGCCCATTTCCTGCCGCGCATCCTGTCGGGTGAGGATTGGTGGTGTCAGGGATATTCGGAACCCGGCTCGGGTTCCGACCTTGCTTCGCTTCGCACGACGGCTGTCCCAGACGGTGACGATTATATCGTCAACGGGCAGAAGACCTGGACGACGCTCGCGCAGCATGCCGACTGGGGTTTCTTCCTCGTCCGCACCGACAAGGAAGCCAAGCAGCAGGAAGGCATTTCGTTCCTGCTGATCGACATGAAGTCGCCGGGCATCACCGTGCGCCCGATCATCACGCTGGGCGGCGAGCATGAGGTCAACGAAGTGTGGCTGGAGGACGTTCGCGTTCCGCAATCGCAGCGCGTTTACGAAGAGAATAAGGGGTGGACCTGCGCCAAATTCCTGCTCGCGCACGAACGCACCGGCATCGCCGGCGTCGCGGCGTCGAAGCGCGGGATCGAAAAGGTAAAGGCGATCGCCCGCACCGAACTCGACGGCGACAAGCCGCTGCTCGCCAACGCCTTCTTCAAGCGCAAGGTTGCAGAGCTGGAAGTCGATCTGGCGGCGCTTGAATTCACCGAGCTGCGTAGCCTTGCAGGACCGAATGCGGGCCGCGGCCCCGGCCCGGAATCGAGCCTGCTCAAGATCAAGGGCAGCGAAATCCAGCAGCGGCTGACCGAATTGTCACTCGAAGCCGTCGGCCATTACGGCGCGCCCTATTTTCGCGGCTTCGGCGAAGGCGACAATGAGCATCCGATCGGGCCCGACTACGCGCACCGCGCGGCGCCGACCTATTTCAACATGCGCAAGACGACGATCTATGGCGGGTCGAACGAGATTCAGCGCAACATCATCGCGAAGATGGTTTTGGGGCTCTGACCCAAAACCACCCCGGACGCGATCCGGGGTCTCTGGCGGCCTGGAGGGCCGTTTGCGGCAATGGGCCCCGGCGTTCGCCGGGGAACACGGAAAGAGATAACGACAATGGATTTCACCTACACCGAAACGCAGGACATGATCCGCGACACGCTCGCCCGCTTCCTTGGCGACACCTATGATTTCGAAACGCGCCAGAAGTTCATCAACAGCGATAGCGGCCGCGATCCGGCGATCTGGACCGCGCTGGCACAGGAACTTGGCATGCTCGGCGCGCCTTTCGCCGAAGAGCACGGCGGCCTCGGCGGCGGCGCGCTCGAAAACGCGATCGTTATGGAGGAACTGGGCAAGGTCATCGGGATCGAGCCGTACCTCCCGACCGTGGTTATCGCGGGCGGCGCGCTGAAGGCCGTCGGCGGGGCGCAGGCCGATGCGATGATCCCCGAGATCATCGCGGGCAATGCGATCATCGCCTTCGCCTACGCCGAACCGCAAGGCCGCTATGACCTTGCGAACCTCCGCACGACCGCGAAGAAGGACGGCGCGGGTTATGTTCTGAACGGTCATAAGGGCGTCGTTTACGCCGCGCCGTGGGCGACGCATCTGCTTGTCACCGCGCGCACCGGCGGCAATGTCCGCGACCGCGACGGCGTCTCGCTGTTCCTGATCGACGCCAATCTGCCCGGCATCGTCCGCCGCGACTATCCGACCGTCGATGGCAGCCGCGCGTCGGAAATCTATTTCGAAAACGTCGCGATCCCGGGCGATGCGCTGCTCGGCGGCGAAGGCACCGGCCTGCCGCTGATCGAGCAGATCGTCGACGAAGCGACCGTGGCGGTGTGCGCCGAAGCGACCGGCGTGATGCAGAAGCTGCACGAAGGAACGCTGGAATATACCCAGCAGCGCAAGCAGTTCGGCGTGCCGATCGCGAAGTTCCAGGTGCTGCAGCACCGCATGGTCGACATGTTCATGGAAGTCGAACAGGCGCGCTCGATGACGATCATGGGGACGCTGAAGCTCGGCCTGCCCGCGAATGAACGTATGGCGGCGGTCTCGGCCGCCAAGGCGAAGGTCGCGCGCGGCGCGAATTTTGTCGGCCAGAATGCAATCCAGACGCACGGCGGCATCGGCATCACGCAGGAACTGGCGATCGGCCATTATTTCAAGCGCGCGACGATGATCGAGGGCCAGTTCGGCAGCCACGACTATCATATGGACCGCTATGAGCGGATCACGCTGGGCGACTAATAATCGAACGCCGTCGGCGGAGCCTCAATAGGCGACGTCGACGGCGATCCGGAGCGTACGCGGGCGAAGCGGGGTCATGAAACCTTCGTTGCCCTCGACGAACGGCGTGCCGAGCGAGAAACGGTTCCCGCGTGAATCGAACAAATTGGTGAGCGTTAACGAGAAGCCGCGGCGTGCATTGCCGACGCGCATCGCGACCCCCGTGTCGACATAGTCACCTTGGCTTTCGCCGAGTACGGGCCCGATGCCGAGGCGCGACGGCCCGATATAGCTGGCCCAGCCGTTCACGCGAAAATCCTCGTCGCCGATCATGGTCGCATAGTTGACCGATCCGCGCACCGCGTGGCTTGCGACATTGGGAATGCGACCGAGACGGGCCGGTGCAGCGTCGAACACCGGCAAAATCTGCGGCGAGAGATCGTCGACGCGGCTGTGGTTGTAGACCGCACCGAGTTCGAAAGTCAGCGCGGCGGTCGGCCGCATCGCGACTGCGCCCGACAGGCTGGTGATGCGGCCGTCGCCGATATTGGCGGTGGTCGGGAAGCCTGTGCTGTCGATGAAGTCGGCCTGGATGTTGCGCCAGCGGCTGTGCGAGATCGAAATGCTGGCGTCGAGCAGGCTCTGTCCCTTGTCGCCGAAGCGCATGCCCGCTTCCCACGTGCGGACCTGGTCGTTGAGGAAGCGGCGAACGAAATTGCCGTCGACCGCGAGGCCGCCGGGCCGGAAGCCTTCCTGATAGCGCGCGTAGAGGCGGACATTGCGGAACGGCGTCGCGAGCAGCGAAAAGGACGGCAGCAGGTCGGTCTCGTTACGCGACGCAGTCGTCGCGCGGTTCGCTTGGGCAAGCGCAAAGGACACGCCCTCGGCCGCGCCTCCCAGCTTGGCGTGCGACAGGCGGACGCCGCCTGATGCAATCAGGTCGGGCATCACTTCGACCGTCGCTTCGGCGTAGCCGGTGAATTCGGTGATCTTGTTGGTCACGCCGGGCAGCACCGCACGAAGCGGGCCATAGCCATATTCGCGGTCCTGCCGCGCGCGATTGTCGATGAAGCTCGCACCAATCACCCACCCAAGTCCGTCGCGATACGGGCGCGAGAGGCGGTTTTCGCTGACGAACATGCGCGTCGCATTATGCTGGTCGAGCACGCGAGGGACATTGTTCAGCGGGATGACTTGGATCGGCGCGAACAGCCGCTCGACATCTACCGTGCCAACCGACGGCAGGGCCGGCATGCCGCCGTTGGACGCATCGGTGCCTTGCCGCGCCTCGGGCAGGCTGGCGTCGAAGCGTTCGAACAAGCGATGATCGATAAAGGCGTTCGACGACTGGAAATGCAGATCGTCCCAATCCTTCATCACGACGATCGTGCCCATGCCGTAGCGCGCGGTCGCATTCTGCTCGACCATCGAGGCACGCGTGAGCGGCGGGCCGTCCTTGTCGGCATATTGCGCGTCATCGGACGTGATTGACTGATAGACGCCGCCGAGATCGATCGTCCAGTCGTTGCCGGCGTCGATGCGAAAGGTGCCGCGCCCGCCGCGCACATGGACGCGGTTGACGTCGTTCTGCCCGCGCAGGGGATTGTCGATATAGCCGCCGTCGGTGAGCATATAGCCGACGAGCCGCAGCGCGTGGCCGTTGTCGCCGACCGGCAGGTTGGCGATCGCTGCGATGTCGCCGCCGGGGTCGCCATGCTGGGTGATCGACAGGCCGGCGATCGCCTGCACCGTCATTTCGCGCGGGTCAGGTGCTTTCGGCACGACGCGGATGATGCCGCCGAGCGATCCCGCGCCATAGAGCGTGCCCTGCGGCCCTTCGAGGATTTCGACATTGTCGATGTCGTAGAGACGGAGATCGGGATCGGGCGCGTTATAGCTGAGCCGGATATCGCCAAGATACTGGCCGACAGTCGACTGGGTCGGGCCGGTGAAACTGGAATCGGCGATGCCGCGAATGAACAGCTTGTTGCGTCCAGACCCGAGATGAGTCGAGGAGACGGTCGCGGTGCGCGACAGGATCGAATCCATTCCGCGCTCGCCGCCAAACGCCAAATCGCCGCCATCCAATTTGGTGACGACGCCGGCGAAGTGCGTGAGGGGAAGATCGGTTTTTGACGCGGTGACGATGATTTCGTCGTGGGCCGCGGCAACAGTGTCGTTCGATGGTTCGCGCGCACGCGGTTGGGGAAGCTGTCGCGGCATCGGTGCTGTGCGCGCGACGCGGGAAGGGGGAGCAGGGCGGCGTTCGATGCGCCAACTCGTTGCGCTGACCCGTACGGCGCGCGCGTCGGATCCGTCGAGCAGGCGCTGGATTGCCTTTTCGACGCTCATCCGGCCGCGCACCGATTTGACGCGCGCCTGCCAGAGTTTCGCGTCGACGACGCTGATGCTGACGCCGGCCTGCCGGCTGATCACCGGCAAGACGGTCGAGAGATTTCCTTTGGGCACGTCGAACGCGCGCTCTTCCGCCGCCTGAACCTGCGCGGGCAGGCACAGCGCTATCGCTGCTACGGCAAGGGAAAGGCGCGGATGCATACTCAGCGGGTCAATATCCAGCCATCGCCCTGGCGCTGGGCCGTGGTTCCCGACAGCGCGGCAAGATCGGCGATCGTCCGGTTCCGGTTCTTGTCGATGATCAAGGCGCCGCGGAAGGACAGGTCGCTCGCCTCGGGCGCGATGCTGACCTGCATTCCGGCCGTGCGTTTCAGATCTTCGGCGACAACGGCGAGCGGCGTGCCGTTGTAGACGAGCAGGCCGCTGCGCCAGCCGCCGATGCTGGCCACGTCGACGTCCTGAACGACCGGGGGCTGACGGTCGCCGTCGCGCGCCTCGATGCCCTTGCCCGCGACGAGGCGGACCTTGTCGCGGTCGGGGTTGTAGAGGACGATGCCTTCGGACACCGCGACCGACGTCTGGCGGTCGCGGCGCACGACGTTGAAGGCGGTGCCAAGGTCGACGATCTTGGCATCGCCCGTCTCGACCACGAACGGATCATTGTCGCGGTGGACGACGTGGAACATCGCCTCACCCGATTCCAGTCGGGCAAAACGCGGGCGCTCCTTGTCGATCTCGATTACCGAGGCGCCGTTAATCTCGATCTTTGAACCGTCGGCAAGCGCGATGGTGCGATGTTCGCCCGCCAGCGTCTCGATCCGGCCGTCGTTGCCGAACAGGCCGAGGCTCGACAGACTGATTGCCCCAACCAGAGCGGCAGCAACCGCGCCGCCGAACCAGGCGCGTCGCGACGGACGGCGCGGGGTTTCGGGGACGATCACGACCGACGGTTTGGGGGTCGCGGGCAGGGCGTCGAGGTCGCGGTCGAGACTGGCCACGGCATCGTAGATCGCGTTATGCTCCGGATCCTCGGCGAGCCAGTCGGCAAAGCCATCCCAGTCGTCGAACATCGGATCGCGCTGCCGGATCAGCCAGTCGAGCGCGCGTGCTTCGGCGTTCGTTGCGTCAGCTTGCATCGAACTGCCTCCGTATGGTGGCGAGTGCCGCATAGACTTTGCGCAGATCGGCTTCGACGGTGCTCAGGCTGACCCCCATTTCACTGGCGATATCGCGTTGATGGATGCCGTCGACGCGGAACCGGCGAAAGATGCTTGCAGGCCGTTCGCCGGTCGCGGTGATTGCGGTTTCTACAAGTGCGAGTTGCTCGCGCGAGATCAGCGATGTCTCGGTCGAGGGGACTTGCGTCGCCGACGCTTCGCCCCAAGCCTTGTCGCGGAGTTCGCTCTGCCGCGCCGACCGGTAGCGGTCGAGCATCAGATTGTTCGCGGCGCGCATGATATAGGGCAGCGGATCGGAAATCGGTCCGGCGCGCCGGTCGGTGAGACGCATCCACAGATCCTGGAAGAGGTCCTCGGCGCCATTGCCAGCACCGCGTACCTCCAGAAAACGCACGATACGATCCCGGTTGGCGAGCAATACGCCTTCGATGCCCTGTGCGGCGTCGGTTCGGTCACGCGACTCTGTCATGGATTGCTTGCTTTGGAACGCCATCTTCTGCCGGTGAGCGCCACCCCGATGTGCGCCATACGTCCCCCTGATGACGCCGTCATATAGCGTCCATGTTCCGCCGCGCAACTGCGGCGCTTTGAAAGAGAGGGCGGGGCGTGCAAGCATCTGTTTTCTTCGTTCATTTCTGCCAAGGCAAGGGGGAAGCGTGGGTAGGGGTTACGCTTCCCCCCTGCGGGCGGGGCCGGCCGGGGGGCTAGAGGCCGACCCGCAGACTCGCACGGAAAGCCCAGCCGATATGGCTTTGCTGTTCTTCCGCGGACATTTCGCCAGCGACCTGAAAGGCCGAATTGCCGGCGATGCCACGGAAACGGCCGACCCAGCCGCTCGTGCGATCATCAGGAGTAAGAGTGAAGGGCGTGCCGTCCTTGAACGACGCCGTCGTCGAGCCGAGCGTGCCGCTGACAATCTGGCGGCGGCCGCCTTCGAGTTCAAAGCGCGTCCAGCCGTCATATTCGTCGGCACCGCCGAAATCGAGGCCGATGGCGACCGTACCCGACACGGCGAGTTCGTCGCTATCGCGGCTCAACACCTTGAGGTCGAGTGCCGCGCCGCCGCCGGTTTCCTGATAGCCGTCTTCCTTCAACTTGAAGTAGTCGACCGCGACCATCGGACGGAAGCTCAGACCGCCAACGCGCGTGTCGTAAGCGACCGAGCCCGATGCCGACCACAGGGTGCCGTCCCATTTGCCCTTCATCGTCTTTTCGATGTCTTCTGCGCCAGCTTCGGCGCGGAAGATGCGCGTGCCCTTAAAGCTGATCGGAGCGCCCGAGACGCGGGCGTTCGCCAGGAAGCCATTGGAGCGCAGGCGCCAGTGCAGCGCGCCTTCGAACTGGCTGGTGCTGACTTCGTTGGCGTTGCTGCCGTTGCCGTCCTTGCCGCTGAGGAAAGCAATCGAGCCGCCGAAGTTGCCGAGATCGCTTTTGATTTCGGCGCCGCCCGAGATGCCCCAGCCGCTGACGTCGTAGCTCGCGGTGTTGCCGACACCCTTCGACGTGCCCCAGACAGCCTGGTTGAACCAGTAACCCCATTTGCCTTCGTCCTGGAACGGCGCGTTGGGATCCTGAAGGTAACGCGACAATGCGCGCGAGCCCGAGGTGACGGTTTCGAAGACGCCGCCTTCGTGTTCGGGGAGCATCTGGCCGAGCTGGTTACGGAAATGATCGCCGTCGGTGATGCCGAGGAAGACGTCCTCGATCTTCTGGTCGGCGATCACGGCATCGAGCACCGCATCAAACGCGCCCGATTCCGAGCGGTTGAGCCCGAGTTCGGTCGTGCTCTTGCGCGACACGTCCACGATCAACTGCGTTGCGTTCGACGTCAGCGTGCCCTTGTATAGGAAGGGCAGCAGCGTCTGCGACGCGGTCAGGTTATTGGCACCCGTGAGTGTGCCCGCGGTCAGCACGATGTGCTTGCCCTCAGCCTTTTCGATGCTCGACAGCTTGAGCGCGAGCTTTGATTCAGCGCCGAAGCTGGCGTTGCCGCTGACCTGAAGGTTGGTCCCGGTGGTGCCAGTATCGAGCATGACGCCGAGCGTGCCCTTGTCGGTGACCGCGAGCGACGAGATCGTCGCGGCGCCGCCGACGTCGAAGGTGCCGCCAGCGACCGAAACCGCCAAGCCCTGCGAATTGGCGAGCGTGCCCGAGAAGATCGAGGTGCCGCCGATCGTCAGCGTATCGGTGCCGCCGCCGAAGTCGGCGAGCCCTGTGAATTTCGACGATCCGGCGAGTGTCATCGTATCGTTGCCGCCGCCGAAGCGGGCGTTGCCGGCGTAGGTCGCATCGCCCGACAGCGCGAGCTTGTTGTTGCCGGCGCCGAAGAAGCTGTTGCCCTTCACCGAACCGTCGGCGATGTCGAACACGTCGTTGCCGCCGCCGAAGCGGATGTCGCCGACGATGCTGGGGGCGGCGATGCCCGTTGCGACGGCAGTCTGCTTGACTGTCGCGCCATTGTTGTTCGCCGACAGGTCGATCGCGATGTTGCGATCCGAGCTGGCGAGGGCGCCGGTGGCGCTGATCGTGCCGCTGTTTTCGACCGTGCCGACCTTGCCCGACAGATCGACAATAGCGCGCGCGGTGCCGTTGTCGCCGCCGGTCTTGGCAGTGATAGAACCGCTGTTTCGGATGAGCGGGACGTCGCCGCCGGCCTCGACGAGAACCGCCGTCGCGACGGCGCCCGCAGCGTTGCCGCCGGTCGTCGCTTCGATCTTGCCCGCGTTGCGGATTTCGGGGGTGGTTGCGCCGCTGCCGATCCGGATCGCGGTAGCGGCGGTGTCCTTCGACAGCGCGGTTACGCTGCCGGTACCGCCAATACCGATACCGCCCGCGATCGTGACCGTGCCGCCGAGGCCGCCGATCTGGATCGCGTTGCCGTCTTTGCCGGCATAGAGTCCGTTGCCGAGCACGGCGCCGTCGATGATGAAGCCAAGCCCCGTGCCGGTGCCCGGGACGGCGCCGATTGTGACAGCGCGGTCGGCCGATCCGATACGGATCGCTGCGGCGGAACCGAAGGAGCGCACAACCGCGCTGCCTTCCTTGTCATCGTCGATACCGTCCTTGTCTTCATCCTTGTCGGTCGTGCTCGAATCCTTCGGTGGAACCGCGAGGATGATGCCGCCCGTCACATTGCCCTCGACCGACAGTGCATTGCCACCGGTCAGAAGATCGTCGGCGTCGAGTTTCGACGGGTCGGCGGGCGGCGTCGTGTAGCGGTAGCCGGTGGCGGTGATGCCGCCCTGAACCACCAGCGAGCCGGTGATGTTGCCGGCGAGCCGCGCACCAATCGCATCGACGCCCTGCGCGCCGATCGTTCCGGCGAGGCGGACATTGCCCGTCACATCCTGCAACCCGATGCCAAGCGCCTTGTCACCGGTGACGCTGATGGAGCCGTCATTGGTGAAATTGCCCGTCAGCGGCCCGCCAAGCCGAATGCCTGCCGAATTATTGCCTTCGATCGCGATCGCTCCCGAGTTGACGATGTTGCCCGAAAAGGCGCCGGCGGTTGCGATGCCGACACGGTTGTTGCCGATCGCGAACGGGCCATCGATGTCACCGTCATTGTCGATGTCTGTCGGCGCATAGGTTTCGCCGATGGTGATCTTGCCGGTGGCGCTGTTGGTGATGCCGCCAGTTGTCCCGGCGTTCGCGAGGATGCCCGTCGCGCCATCGACGTTGCTGAACTCGATCGTGCCCTCGTTGACGACCTTGTGGTTGCTATCGATGGTGACTGCCGGACCGGTGACGGTCGGCTTGATCGAGCCTGCAGCAACGATCTTGATATCGTCGGCGGCGCCCGATTTGATCGTCGACGTTTTTACCGGCGCCGTGGTGGCGGTGCTGATCGTCGTCTCGGCAAAAGCGGGGGTCGAAAGAAGGGTGGCCAGGCAGGTGGAGGCCAGCAAAGTCTTGCGCATCGGGTTCCTCTTGTGATCGGGGGCCGGGATATCTTCCCGGCGACAATCACAAGACGGAGCGGGTGCCGCGCAGCCTTGGAAAAATAATCGGCCTCAATCGCGCGGGGCAATCTCGATCAGAGTCAGGCCGAGGGTGGAGGCATTTTGCACCGCTTCTTCACGGCTGTTCGCGCGCAGTTTTCGCATAACATTTTTGAGATGCCATTTGACCGTTTCGGGCGCGAGCTGGAGCGTACGGGCGATTTCCTTGTTCGACTCCCCGGCGTTCAATGCGCTCAAAATCTCGATCTCGCGTTCGGTGAGGAAGGAAAAGGCCTCACCCGGTGCAGCGGAGTAGGTCCCCTCAAGCGCGGGATTGTGCCGTGACGGTTCGGCCAGTTTGAGCAGCGCGAGAAAAGAGCCCGACGAATAGGCCTCGCTGCAGAAATTCTGGACCGCCCGAACCCCGGTGACGTCGAGCACGTCGACGATGGTGCGACGAAACCCGACGCTCGCAGCATGGTTGAGGAAACGCACCGTCTCGAGCTCGACCATCTTGTCGCAGCGGCCGCTGAGCTGCGGCAGTATGTTGAGCAAGGTGGCGGTGGCGCGCAACTCGGCGTCGTCGGCGTTGGAGGCGAGGCGGAGCAGCCGCTCTGCGACGATCGTCAGACGTGGGCGATCGCCATTGGCAATCGCTTCATAGGCACGCATTTCGGAGAGCAGTGCAAAGGCGCGAGCCTGCGCCGAAAGCGGGTCGAGCACCGCGGCGTCTTCGTCGGCGATCGCCACCACGGCTTCGGCGTCGATTGTTTGCGGCAAGCGAAGCCGCGCGCGCTCGACGATGCACATCGCTTTCAGCGGCGCCCATTCGCGCTCGAACGCCATCAATTCGGCGCGGTCGATCAAGGACGCAGCCTTGTCGATATGTCCTATGCCGGCGGCGGCACGAATGGCGACGAGAAAGGCAGTAATCAGCGCGTCCTGAAACGGACTTTGTTCGAGTATCGGTAGTGCGCGGACCGCGAGATCGGCGGCGGTTGCCATCTCGTCGCGCTCATAGAAGCAGCGCGCCAGGCCGGCCTCGACGAGGGCGGTGGCAAGGTTGGGGGCGGACGATGGATGGTGACCGTCGCGAAGCACGCGCTCGGCATCGGCGAGTTGACCCTGTGCGCGCGACAGGCCGGCACGTGCGCAAACCGCCAGCGCGAGCGGTAGCGCCAGCGGCGGTCCAGCGGCGCGCAGCATCAGCGGACGAACTGCATCGTGGACGAGCCCAAACAGGCCGCGTTTCAACGCGCCATGCGCCAGCACCGTGCGGATCATCGCGGCCGCGAAATCCGAAATGCCTTCCGGCGACGCGAGCAACTGATCGCATGTCTCGACGACATCGACATGTCGGTCGCCGTTGTAGGCGCGGTGCACCAGGTCGATCGCGCGCGCTTCGTTCGCCGCATCCGCTAAGCCCAGAGCAGCGATCGCGGCGTGAGCCTCGCGACGTCCGAGTAGCACAGAAAGCCACGCTTGCGCCTGAGCCAGCACCGGGACGGTAGCGATCAGCGCGGCGGGCAATCGCTCCAGGCAAGTCGCCGCGCGCGCGATCTCGCCACGTTCCAGCATTGGAAAGATGATACGCGCCGACAGTTCGGAGGCTTGTTCACTGTCGCCCGCGAGTATAGCCTGTTCGGCGGCTTCGACGATCATATCGCGCGCCGCGAAATAGCGAGCGGCGACGCGGTGCAACTGGCCGGACGCATCGGCATCGGGTTCGAGCCGGCTTCGCAGGATTTCCCGAAATGCCGGGTGCAAGCGATACCATCCGCTATCATCGGAAAGGGCTTCGACGAACATGCCCCTCGCCGAGAGGTCACCGAGCAACGCGGCGCTGTCCTTTTCGCCGGTGAGCAATTGTCCAAGTTCGGCATTGAACCGTGGAGCCACCGAGCAATGCAAAAGGAAGCCGCGTTCCGGACCGGACAATGTATCGAGCAGGGGAGCGAGATGGGCGCTGAGCGCGTCGATTAGCGCGGTCGGCGACGCGGCCTGCCGCGCAAGCCTGATTCCTGCGGGCCATCCCTCCATGAAGCGGTTGAGTTCGGTGCCGCTCTGCTGACTGGCCGGTGCACCCGGTTGCAGCGAAAATTGCTGCACCTCTTCGTCGGTCAGGCCAAGCTCGGCGGCACCGACCAAAAGCAGCATGCCTCGACGCTGGACCGCATCGAATGTCAGCGCGGTTCGCATCCGGCCCGACAGGACCAGCCGCAATTGCGCGGGAGGATGGCGCAGCAGGCGAACGAGCACCTCCACTACATGCGGATCGGTGAGTTGGTCGATGTCGTCGAGAATGAGAAGCAGCGGCCGGTCACAAGATTCGATGCGTTCGGCCAGTGCGGCGGCAAGGATCGCGGCGGAGGCTGGAGCGGCCGCAAGGGCGCGCACGCTGTCTTCGGCGGGAACGCCCCGAGCGAGCCGTATCGCTTCGAACAAATGACCGACCGCCGCCGGTTCATTGTCTTCGGGATCGAAAGAAACCCAGCCGGCAAGCCAGCCGCTTGAACGCGCCCGCGCGAACAAGGTCGCAGCAAAAGCGGTCTTGCCGTAACCGGTGGGCGCACGGACGAGGCAAAGCTCGTGCTGCGCGATCACATCGAGCCAGCCCTGCCAGCGTTCGATGCCGACGAGATCGACAGGGAAGCGGGGCGGGTCGAACTTGCCGCGCGTGAACGGCCGCGGTTCCGCCGCGCGGTGCGGTGCTTTTGTGTCGGCCCTCGATCCCGGCTGGATGGTCATGTCTTCGCCCTCCATCTGTCCGCCATGGCTATAGCCATGAGGGGTCGACTGCAAGCGTCCCCCCCATCGCTCCCCCCGCCGTCCGGCCTGTCATTGGCGGGGCGGGCGCCATAGCCTCCCAAGTGTCGAAGGGCTCACACAGAATGGGTCCGAACCGTGGGAGAAAAGGCGTGACGAAGAAGGCTATCCTGGCAAGCTGCTTGTCCACCACCATGTTGTTCGGCTGGCACGCCGCCGCTCGGGCGCAGGAGGCGGACTCCGCTGCCCCCGTGGTCGCCGAAGAGAGTGGCGGCATCGCGGAAATCGTCGTCACCGCGCAAAAGCGCGAACAGCGGTTGCAAGATGTGCCGGCGGCGGTCTCCGCCATCGGCGGCGATGCGCTTCAAGCCCGCGGCATCAATGAAACCTCCGATCTGATGGGCGCGGTCCCGAGCCTCCAGATTTCGACCCCCTATGGCAAGACCCAGCCGAACTTCTCTCTGCGCGGGATTTCGGTCGCGAATGAATTTTCGGCGTCCACCGCATCGCCGGTCGGCGTCTACGTCGATGAGGTCTATCAAAGCTTCCGCGCCAGCCACGGTGGGCAACTCTACGACATCGACCGGGTCGAAGTGCTTCGCGGACCGCAGGGCACGCTATACGGCCGCAACACCACGGGCGGTGCGATCAGCTTTTTCACAAAGAAGCCCGGATTGTCGGGCGACGAGGGCTATTTCACACTCGGCTATGCCAATTATAACACCAAGACGGTCGAGGGCGGTTTCGACAAGACGATCATCCCAGATGTGCTGGGTATTCGCGTTGCCGGGACCGTCGCGAAGGGTGGCGGCTGGCAATATAATCCGGCGCAGGATCGCCATGTTGCCAACACCGATTCAATCGCGGGTCGCATTTCGCTGCGCTGGAAGCCGACCGAAACTCTCGACATCAATCTGAAGGCTTATACGGCAAAGGACGACCCTTGGACGGCCAATGCCTATTCGATCGGCCAGTTCGCGAACGGCGAGGATATCGTCGGCTATTCACGCTTCAATCCCGCGCAGAATGGCGGCCGCGCGCTGGGCAAGAACGAAGTGTCCGCCGATCAGGGCGGCAAGTCGCTTTCATCGTCGAAGGGCGTCGCGCTCAACATCGCGCTGGAACTCAACGACTATTTCACGCTGACCTCGATCACCGGCTATGACACGGGCAAATACAGCATCTCGCCGAACGATTGCGACGGCTCGCCGCTCAATGTCTGCTCGATCCGGTTCAACAGCCGCAGCAAGAATTTCAATCAGGATCTGCGGCTGAACTATTCGGACGACAGCATCGATTTCGTTGGCGGCCTCTATTACGGCAGGGACACGATCAAGACGCGGAACGAACCCGATTTCTTCGGCGAATTGCGGCCGCTGCTGCTGGGGCTGGGCGTTCCCGGCGGTTACAACAACGCCCCGATCGGGACTCCTGACTCGATCCGCGTGCTGCCGGCCTTCGCGCTCGATCCGACCCTGACTCCGGGCTCGGCGGGCTTCTGCGATCCCGTCGTCGTCAACCCGAACGGCTTTTTCGATGCGCGGACGCTGGTCGCGTATCAGACCGATGCGGCGATCAACAACAGGGGGAATTTCCCGGCAGGCGGCGCCTATTATCAGGGATGTCTCGCCGCCGGGGCGGGGCCGTTCGGTCCGATCATGGGCGAACAAAGGTTCGACATCCAGCGTCCGTCAAAGGCGATCTATGGCGACCTCACATGGAAGGCCACCGACCAGCTGACGGTGGCCATCGGCATCCGCTACACGATGGACAAGGTCAAGTTCCGGAACGGCAGCACGATCATCACCGCCCTCGACGGCGTAACGCCGGTCGTCAATCTGATCCCCTATGCGTTCCCCTATAATCCCAACCTGCCGACGATGAACCTGCAGGAAAAGGCGAACCGCCTGACCGGCCGGGCCAATATCAGCTATCAGTTCGCCGACGATATCATGGGCTATCTGCAATATAGCCGCGGTTATCGCAGCGGCAGCTATAACGGCCTCGCCTATCAGGGGACCAATCAGGTCTATTATATCAAGCCCGAAAAGGTGAACGCCTATGAAGGCGGCCTGAAGACCCAGTTCCTCGACCGCCGCGTGCAGCTCAACCTCGCGGGCTTCTATTATGATTATTCGAACCAGCAGACGACGCAGGTGGTCGGCGCCACCACCTTCACCCGCAGCGCAAACGGCCGCGTGTGGGGCGGGGAGGCCGAACTGACCGTCGCGCCGGTCGACGGGCTGCAGCTCAACGCGGCCTTCGGCTATCTCAACAGCAAATATAAGGGCAATGTGGTCGACCCGAACGATCCCGCAACGCAGTTCACGCGTAACGTCAACGGCAATCCCTTCCCCAATGCGCCTAAGGTCACCTTCAACGCTGGGTTCGACTGGGACATTTTCGAAAAAGGCGACAGCAAGCTGACGCTGCGCGGCGACGCCAGCTATATGGGCAAATATTATTTCGACGCCTTTGGAGATTATGGGCTCGACCCCTGCGACAAGCCCGGTGCGCCCGGCGCCGTTCGCCCCGCCGGCGTCGCATTCACGTGCGGCAATCCCGGATACTGGCTGCTCAACAGCCGACTGACCTATCAGGCGAACGACAATCTGTCGGTCAGCGCGTGGGTCAAGAATCTGACCAACAAATATTATTACACCTACGGGCTCAACATCGACGTCTTTGGCCTCGATTATCTGAACCGTGGCACGCCGCGCACCTACGGCGTCGAAGCGACCTTCAAATTCTGATCGCCGACGCCACGGGGACCGGCGGGCGCCCCCTCCCTCAGCCCGCCGTCCCCGATTTCTTGTTAGTTTAAGGAGCCTCCCATGATGCGTTTTACCGGCAAGAGCGTGTTGATCACCGGCGCCGCGCGCGGGATCGGGCTCGCCGCCGCGCAGGAGTTCGCCCGCGAGGGCGCGTCGGTGACGATCACCGATATCGACGGCGATGAGGCCGAAGCCGCCGCCGAGGCGATCCGCAGGGAGGGGCATAAGGCCGAGGCGCGGCGACAGGATGTCGCCGACGAGGCAGGGTGGGCGGCGTTGGTCGCCGATATCGTCGCGCGAGAGGGCAAGCTCGATATTCTCGTCAATAACGCCGGCATGGGTTTCCTGAAATCGGTCGTCGATACGAATCTGGCCGAATGGCAGCGGCTGATGGCGGTCAATCTGGAGAGTGTCTTCCTGGGTGTTCGCGCCGGCATCGAGGCGATGAAGGATAACGGCGGCGTGATCGTCAACGTCGCCTCGATCGCCGCGAACGTCGCCGAGCCGCTCTTTCCCGCCTACAACGCCAGCAAGGCCGGCGTTGCGATGCTGACCAAGGCGGTTGCGGTCGATTGTGCGCGCAAGGGCTGGCCGGTGCGGATCAACTCGCTCCACCCCGGCTATTGCGAAACCAAGCTGGTGGCTGATGCGGTGGGCAGCCTGGGCGATGCCGCCGCCGATTTCGCCACCGCCACCGTAGGGGCAATCCCGCTCGGCCGCATGGCGACAACGCGCGAGATCGCGCGGCCGCTGCTTTTCCTCGCCAGCGACGACGCCGCGTACATGTGCGGCAGCGAGTTGATCGTCGACGGCGGCTACACCGCAGTCTGACCCCAATCCTTCAAAGAACAGGGACGAAATTCCATGAGCAAGAAACCCGTCATTGTCTATGGCGCCTCGGGCTACACCGGCCGCCTCGTCTGCGAATATCTGCGCGAACTCGGCATTCCCTTCATCGCCGCGGGGCGCGACAAGAAGCGCGTGCAGGAGGTGATGGACAAGGTGCCGGGCATCGAGACCGCCGACTATGAGGTCGTCGAGGTCGAGCATGATGTGAAAGCGCTGACCAAGCTGTTCAAAGGCGCCAAGGTCGTGTGCAACATGGTCGGCCCCTTCATCAAATATGGCCCCGAGACGGTTGAGGCCTGCCTTGCCGCCGAAGTCCATTATCTGGACACGACGGGCGAGCAGGACTGGATGCTGCTCGCGCAGGAAAAATGGGGCGAGGCTTTTGCGAAGAAGGGCCTGCTGCTCTCGCCGTGCGTCGCGCAGATGTACACGACGGGCGAGATCGCGGCGAACATCGCGCTTGAGCAGGCGCCGGGGCTCGACACGCTCGACATGCTGGTGCTGTGGAAGGGCTTCCCGACCTATGCCTCGGTCCAGACGATCTTCACGATCCTGAAGGCCGACTGGTACTTCCTCGAGAACAACCAATATGTCCAATGGCCGACACTCACCGCGACGGAGTGCCATGTCCCCGGTCAGCACGCGACCGCGCTCACCCTGCCGTGGGGCGGCACCTCGCACCCGATCTGGTTCAAGCAAGATCCGCGCGTCTCGACGGTCAAGGTGTATGGCGGGGTGTTTGCGCGTGAGGTGATGGACAATGTTGTGGCCATGACCAAGATGATCGATACCGATATCAAGCCTTTACCGTTCAAGGAACAGGAAGCGGCGCTCGCGAAAATGGCGGAATCGGTGCAGGGCGACATGCCGCCGCGCGAAAATCCTCGGCTTAACACCAGCATCGACTCGGTCTACGCCTCGGGTCCACTCGGCCGCGCGCATGTGCTGATCCACGGCAATTGCAACTACAAGCAGACCGGGCTGATGCAGGCGTGGGCTGCGATGAACCTGCTCCAGCAGCCGCCGCGCCGCGTGGGTTTCGCCTCGGCGTGCCAGGCGTTCGGGCATCATGAGATACTCGGCGTGCTGCGCCAGTTCGGGCTGGTGCTGAAGCCGATCGTTACGGTCGACGACTGATGCGGCTGGTCGACTGGCTCGACAAGGGGGCGTCGCTCGGCGCCGACGCGCCGTGCCTGACGATGGACGGCAAGAGCCTGTCCTACTCGGAGGTGCAGACGCTCACCCACCGCGTCGCGCGCGGGCTGAACGGGTCGGGCATAACGCCGGGCAAGCATGTCGCAATCCTGTCGGGCAACGATCCGGTCGCTTTCGCGTGTGTCTTCGCCATTTCACGCGCCGCGGCGGTGTGGTGCCCGATCAACCCGCGCAACGAAGCGGCCGAGAACGCTTTCGTGCTCGACAATTTCGACTGCGCCGCGCTCTTCTTCCATTCGAAGTTCGTCGACCTCGTCGATGCATTGCGAAAGGATCTGCCCAAGCTGGAATTGCTCGTCTGCCTCGATGCCGAACAGCCCTTCGCGCCGTCGCTGGACGAGTGGCTGGCGGGTGTCGCCGACGTCCCATTCACGGCGACGCCCGTCAGCGACCTTGCCATGCTGCCCGGCACCGGCGGCACGACGGGGCATCCCAAGGGCGTGATGCTGACCAACCGCAACCTCGAGGCGATGACCGCGCTGACCCTGATGGGCTATCCGTTCGAGGGGCGGCCGGTCTACCTCGCGATGGCGCCGCTCACGCATGCGGCGGGGGTGCTGGCGTTCCCGATCATGGCGCAGGGCGGCGAGATCGTGATCATGCCCTATCCCGATATCGGCGAATTCCTGAGCCTCGCATCGCGGCATAAGGCGACGCACACCTTCCTGCCGCCGACGCTGATCTATATGTTGATCGACCATCCCGCCTTGCCGGCAACCGATCTCTCGTCACTCCAATGCTTCTGGTATGGGGCAGCGCCGATTTCGGCCGCGCGGCTCGAGGAAGCGATCGGCAAGCTGGGCCCGGTGATGGCGCAATTGTTCGGCCAGACCGAGGCGCCGATGATGATTTCGATGATGGCGCCCAAGGATCATTTCCACCCCGATGGGTCGATTGCGCGCGCACGCCTGTCGTCGGCGGGCAGGCCGGGGCCGCTGGTGCAGGTCGCGATCCTCGATGCCGAGAACAATGTCGTGCCGCAGGGCGAACGCGGCGAGATCGTCGTCAAGGGCTCGCTCGTTATGGATGGTTATTACAAGAACCCCGAAGCCACTGCCGAAGCGACAGTGAACGGATGGCACCGCACCGGCGACATCGGTTATCTCGACGCCGACAATTTCCTCTTCATCGTCGACCGCGCCAAGGACATGATCATCACCGGCGGCTTCAACGTCTATTCGGCCGAGGTCGAACAGGCGCTGCTCGCGCAGCCCGCGGTGCAGGACGGCGCGGTGTTCGGGCTGCCCGACGACAAATGGGGCGAGCGTGTTTGCGCGGTGGTCCAGCTTCGCGCGGGGCATAGCGCGGACCCCAATGACCTGATCGCCGCGGTTAAAGCGGCTATAGGCAGCGTCAAGGCGCCCAAGGAACTTGAAATCTGGGACGATTTGCCGCGCTCGAAAGTCGGCAAGGTGCTCAAGAAGGATATCCGCGCCCAAAAACTCGCCGACCGAAGCTAGGCCAAGGCGCGACGCCCGCGCATAGCTATGCCCTGTTGCATCGCCGCGGGCCATGCGACATTCCCCTCGCAGGACCGGCGATATTGGACCGGCAAGGGAGAGTCATGAGCGAACGGATCGTCACGGTGGACATCGGCGGCACGCATGCGCGCTTTGCGATTGCCGAGATCGAGGGTGGCCGTGTGCTGTCGCTCGGCGAGGCGACGACGCTGCACACCAAGGATCACGCGAGCTTCCAGACCGCGTGGCAGGATTTCGAGCGCCAGCAGGGCGGCACGCTGCCGCGCGGCGTCGCGATTGCGATTGCGGGGCCGACGCGCGGCGAGATCATCCGATTTACCAACAACCCGTGGATCATCCGCCCCGCGTTGATCAACGAGAAGATGAACGTCGACCGCTATGTGCTCGTCAATGATTTCGAGGCGGTGGGGCATGCGGTTGCGCAGGCCGGTGAAAGCTATTTCGAGCGACTGACCGGCCCCGAAGAGCCGCTGCCGGCAACGGGTACGATCACGATCATCGGGCCCGGCACCGGGCTGGGCGTCGCGCATATATGGCGCGACGGCAGTGAGTATCGCGTTCAGGCGACCGAGGGCGGGCATATCGACTTCGCGCCGCTCGACAGCATCGAGGATGCGATCCTCGCGCGGCTGCGCAAGCGGCACCGGCGCGTGTCGATTGAGCGGATCGTCTCGGGGCCGGGCATCGTCGATATCTACGAGACGCTGGCGGCACTCGAAGGGCGCGCGATCCCGCGGCTCGACGACAAGGCGATCTGGACCAGTGCGCTGGAAGGCGGCGACAGCCTGGCGGCGGCGGCGGTCGATCGCTTCTGCCTGTCGCTCGGCAGCGTCGCGGGCGATCTCGCGCTAGCGCAGGGCGCGAGCGGCGTCGTCATCGCTGGCGGCCTTGGGCTACGCATTCGCGACAGCCTCGTGCGCTCGGGTTTCCCCGAACGCTTTATCGAAAAGGGGCGCTTTGAGGGCTTCATGTCGGCGCTGCCGGTCAAGCTCATCACCCATCCGCAACCCGGCCTGTTCGGTGCGGCGGCCGCTTTTGCGCGACAATACGCCTGAATAGGCAAATTCCGCTGGCATCGGCCTGAGAAAATCGGCAGCAATGGAACTCCATCATTTGAAGGATTCCGCGCCAAGTGTCCGCCCGCCCCGTCCTCGGCATCATCGCCTGTAACCGGCAGGTCGGCGCCGAATATGCGCAGGCGGTGATGAACCGCTATGCCAAGGCGGCGATGCGCCATGCCGACTGTGCCGCGCTGCTGATCCCTTCGCTCCCCGATTATATGCGCGCCGATGAAATCGTCGGCCGCCTCGACGGCGTCTTGCTCACCGGGTCGCCGTCGAACGTCGAGCCTGCGCGCTACGGCGAAGACGATGCCGGGGAAGGGCCGTTCGACCCCGACCGCGACCGCATGATGCGCGACCTCGTCGAAGCGGTGATTGCTGCGCAGCGGCCGTTGTTCGGCATTTGCCGCGGGTTTCAGGACATCAATGTCGCGCTCGGCGGTACGCTACGCCGCGACACGGCGACCAATGGCGAACTGCTTAGCCATCACACGCCCGATGGAACGCTGTTTGATGCAATGTTCGATCATTGCCATCATGTCGATCTGGTCGAGGGCGGGATGCTGGCTTCGGCCTATGGTGCATCCGCGCTCGACGTGAACTCGGTCCATTATCAGGGCGTCGGGCGGCTCGCCGATGGCTTGTCGGTCGAGGCGCGCGCGCCAGACGGGCTGGTCGAAGCGTTCAGCGCGCGACCCAATGGGGCGCCCTTGCTCGCCGTGCAATGGCATCCAGAATGGTCCGTCGACGGCAACGAGGAAAGCCAGACCTATTTTCGTCTGCTCGGGCAAGCGCTGCGGAGCGAGCTGTGAACCGGCACGTCACCCGCTACGACCGCTATCTCGCGCGGCTTTGCTTCTCTCCCTGATCGATGGATCGGGCTGGATCGCCCGCCCTTTCATTCTGCGGCTTCGACCGCCTCCAACGATCAGGAATATGATATGCCCCGTAATCACGACATCGCCGAACTGCGCCGCCTCGACGTCGCGCACCACCTTCCCGCGCAGGCCGATTGGGCCGAAATCGAAAAGCTCGGCGGCAGCCGCATCATTACGCATGCCGAGGGCTGTTACATTCACGACGGCGACGGCCATCGCATCCTCGACGGCATGGCGGGCCTGTGGTGCGTCAATGTCGGCTATGGCCGCGAGGAACTCGTCGAAGCCGCCGCAGCACAGATGCGCGAGCTGCCCTTTTACAACACCTTCTTCAAGACCGCGACGCCGCCGACGGTCACGCTCGCGGCGAAGATTGCTTCGCTCACCGGCAACCGCCTGCCGCATATCTTCTTCAACGCTTCTGGCAGCGAAGCCAATGATACGGTTTTCCGTATGGTGCGCCACTACTGGAAGCTGAAGGGCGAGCCCAAGCGCACGGTCTTCATCAGCCGCTGGAACGCCTATCATGGCTCGACCGTCGCGGGCGTCTCGCTCGGCGGGATGAAGGCGATGCACGCGCAGGGCGACCTGCCGATCCCGGGCGTCGAACATGTGCGCCAACCCTATGCCTATGGCGAAGGGCAGGGGATGACCGAGGAGGAATTCTGCGACGCCTGCGTCCAGGCGATCGAGGACAAGATCCTCGAAGTCGGGCCTGAAAACTGCGCCGCCTTTATCGGCGAGCCCGTGCAGGGCGCGGGTGGCGTCATCATCCCTGCGAGCGGCTATTGGCCCAAGGTCGAGGCGGTCGCGCGCAAATATGGCCTGCTCGTCGTTGCTGACGAGGTCATCTGCGGTTTCGGACGCACCGGCAAGATGTGGGGGCATGAGACGATGGGCTTCACCCCCGATCTGATGCCGATGGCGAAGGGGCTGTCGTCGGGCTACCTGCCGATCTCGGCCACCGCGGTCGCGGCGCATGTTGTCGAGGTGCTGAAGACCGGCGGCGATTTCGTCCATGGCTTCACCTACTCGGGGCATCCGGTCGCCGCGGCGGTCGCGCTCAAGAATATCGAGATCATCGAACGCGAGGGTCTGGTCGAGCGCACGGGCAGCGTGACCGGCCCGCATCTCGCCAAGGCGCTCGCGACGCTGAACGATCATCCGCTCGTCGGCGAGACGCGCTCGATCGGCCTGCTCGGTGCGGTCGAGATCGTCGCCGACAAGGCGACGCGCGCGCGCTTTGGCGGCGCTGAAGGCACGGCGGGACCGATGGCGCGCGATGCCTGTATCGCGAACGGACTGATGGTGCGCGGGATCCGCGACAGCCTGGTCATGTGCCCGCCGCTGATCATCACCACCGAACAGATCGACGAGATGGTTGCCATCATCCGCAAATCTCTCGATGAGGTGATGCCGAAACTACGCGCGCTTTAAACAGGAAAGATCAAAACCCTATGCCCTCCGGCCTTTTTGCCCTGCTCGACGATATTGCGACGATCGCCAAGGTCGCCGCCGCGAGCATCGACGATATCGGCGCCGCGGCGTCGAAGGCCGGGGTCAAGGCGGCGGGGGTGGTGGTCGACGATACGGCGGTGACGCCGCGTTATGTCACCGGCTTCACCCCCGACCGCGAACTGCCGATCATCTGGCGGATTACCAAGGGGTCGATCTTCAACAAGCTGGTGCTGATCCTGCCCGCGCTATTGCTGTTATCGGCGGTCGCGCAATGGGCGATCACGCCGCTGTTGATGGTCGGCGGCGCCTATCTTTGCTTTGAGGGCGCGGAAAAAGTTTACCACGCGTTGCAGAAGGACAAGACGAGCCTGGCCGAAGACGCCGAGATCGTCGCCGACAAGGACCATGAAGAGGCGATGGTGAAGGGCGCGGTGCGCACCGACTTCATCCTGTCGGCCGAGATCATGGTGATCGCACTGAACGAAGTGCTCGACGAGCATTTCGCAATGCGCGCCGCGACGCTTGCGGTCGTTGCGATCTTTATCACGATCGCGGTTTATGGTGTCGTCGGGCTGATCGTTAAAATGGACGACATCGGCCTGCATATGGCGAAAGAAGGCAATAGCGCGCGCCGCGCGATCGGACGCGGGCTGGTGTCCTTCATGCCCAAGCTGCTGGCGGCGCTCGCGTTGATCGGGACTGCGGCGATGTTGTGGGTTGGTGGGCAGATTTTCCTGCACGGGCTCGATGAATATCACATCGGCAATATCGGCCACGGGCTACACGATTTTGCGCATTCGGTGGCGGGTGGCTTGCCTGGTGCGGGTGTGTGGGAATGGCTGATCAACGCTGGCGGGGCTGGCGTCTTCGGGCTGATCCTCGGCGGCGTGATCGTCGGCGCGCTCCACCTGCTGCCGGGAAAGAAAGCCGCGCATTAGACGCGGTCGTTCGCACTATTGCGCCGCGCGGCGGGCTTCGTTGACGGCGATGATCGCCTTGCAGCCGGGCTCGGCAGCGTTGGCGCACAGCCGCACATCGCCGAACATTGCGGTCAGTTTGGTCTTTGCGCTGTCGAGCGTGAAGGGCGCGACCTTGTGCGCCAGCGGCGAGCGTTCGGCATAGTTCAACGTGTAGAGCGTGTCGGCATCGCGAAAGAAGAGGATCGCATCGCGTTCGCTCGCGCCCTTCATCGCCTTGGGATAGGCGCCCGCGGGGAGCGAAGCGCAGCCGTTGACGACAAGCGATCGCTTGAGCGCGCCTTGCACGACCTGCTCGCCGCCGAACAGATAGACCGGGCCGATGGCACAGGCCTTGGGCTCGAATGCCCCGCGCGCGATATCGGCGCTGCTCGTCGGCTGCCGCGCCGCGCCCTTATAGGCCTGGACCGTCACCAGCCGGGTCCACGTCTCGACCGTCTCACCCTTGGGTACGAACTCCATCAGGAAATTGGTGCCGTTCGATTTGGGGGCCTGCGCAACGAAGCCGTCAGGCAAATGGAAGCCGAGCACGCGGCCATAGAGCGGGATAATTGCGTTGTAGCTGGTATCCGGCTTGGTTTCGGCACCCGATGTCCAAGGCACGGCCGCGAGCAGCAGCGCCGCGGCTGCGAGCATCGGCGAGCCGCCCGATGCGGTCACCCGAGCAATACCACCGGGCTATCCGCGCGCCAGTGCATGCTGACCTTGTCGCCCCAGGTGAAATCCTCCTGATCATGCCGCGACAGGTTCGGGCGCGAAACGCGGAGGCAGGCGCCCGTTTCCAGTTCGATCTCGAACAGGGTGATGTCGCCGAGATAGCTCATCCCCTTGATCTTGCCGCGCGCGAAATTGTGACCGTCGGGCGCGTCTTGCGCCGCGGCCGTAACCGCTTTGCCTGCACCGGGTACGTGCAAGTAAATTTTCTCGGGGCGCAGCGCGACCCACACATCGGCGCCGTGCGGGCCGGTGACTCCATGATTGAGATAGACTTTGCCGAGCCCGGGGCAATCGACGGCGGCCTTGTCTGGGTCGTCGAGCGTCAGCTTGCCCTCGAAGATGTTCACCGATCCGACGAAATCGGCGACGAAGCGATTGGCAGGATACTCATAGAGGTCCGACGGTGTCGCGAGTTGCGATACCTCACCCTTGTTGATCACGCCGATGCGGCACGCCATCGACAGCGCCTCGTCCTGATCGTGGGTAACGGTGACGAAGGTGATGCCGACCTTTTCCTGCAGATCGGACAGTTCGAACTGCATCTGCGCGCGGAGCTTGGCATCGAGCGCCGAGAGCGGTTCGTCGAGCAGCAGCACCTTGGGCCGCATCACGAGGCTGCGGGCGAGCGCGACACGCTGGCGCTGGCCGCCCGACATCTGGTCGGGCATGCGCGTCTCGAACCCGCCGAGCTTGACGAGTTCGAGTGCTTCGGCGACGCGGTCCTTGATCTCGCCGCCCTTTACGCCCGCGATCTTCAAGCCATAGGCGACATTGTCGGCGACGCTCATGTGCGGAAACACGGCGTAGCTCTGGAACACCATGTTCACGGGACGCTTGTTCGGCGGGACGCCGGTGACGTCCTGCCCGTCGATCAATATCTTGCCCTCGGTCGGCAGTTCGAACCCCGCGATCATGCGCAGCAGCGTCGTCTTGCCGCAACCCGACGGGCCGAGCAGCACGAAGAATTCGCCGGCATTGATGTCTAGGCTGACGTTGTCGACCGCGGTCACCTTGCCGAAGCGTTTCGAGACATTCTGGATCTGAATGATCGGGCGTGCGGTTTCGGTCATGGTCAGTGGGTTTCCGCAATGGCTTTCACGCCCTGAAGCTTGAGCGCGACGAAGGTGAGGGCGACGGTGAGGATGATGAGCAGGGTCGAGGCGGCGTTGACTTCGGGCGTGACCGAGAAGCGGACCATCGAATAGACCTTCACCGGGAAGGTGATCGTGTCGGGACCGCTGGTGAAATAGGTGATGACGAAATCGTCGAGGCTGAGCGTGAACGAAAGCAGCGCGCCGGCGACGAGCGCGGGCTTGATGTGCGGGATCAGAACGTCGCGGAACACCTGCCATTCGCTAGCGCCCAGATCCTTCGCGGCCTCCTCTTGCTCGCGATTGAAGGTCGCGAGGCGCGAGCGCACGACCATCGTCACGAAGGGGAAGCAGAAAGTGATATGCGCGATGGTAATCGCGCCGAGGTTGAACGGCCAGATCAGGTCGGTCGGCCAGTCGACCGCGGCGAAGAACATCAGGAAGGCGACGCCGAGGCAGATTTCGGGGACGATGATCGGCAGCGAGATCGTACCGTCGATCGCGCCCTTCAATGGAAAGCGGAAGCGCCACAGCATCACCGCCGCGACCGCGCCGAGCGCGAGGCTGACGATCGTCGCAAGCGCCGCGATCGTCAACGAATTGACCAGCGCCTCGACCAGCTGATCGTTGCCGAGCGCCTTTTCATAATATTTGGTGGTGAAGCCGCGCCAGACGACGTTGCGCTTACTGTCGTTGAAGCTGAAGATCATCAGCACGACGAGCGGCGCATAAAGGAAGACCATCACCGCGCCGACCCACAGGCGCATCCAGAGGGTGCGACTATATTCGAGTGGCGCGATCGGGGTGCGGGCGAAGATGGCCATCAGCGGATCTCCGGCACTTTTTTGCGCATCGACTGGATCGCGATCAGCGCGAACATTGCGTATATCAGCAAGAAGGAGAGGGCGGCGCCGAAGGGCCAGTCGTTCGCCTTCTTGAACTGGCGCTCGATGACGTTGGCGATCATCTGGCTGTCGGTCCCGCCCATGAGGTCGGGGGTAAGGTAGGCGCCGAGTGCGGGGATCAAGGTGATCATCACCCCGGCGATGATACCCGGTGCGGCGAGTGGCACCACGATGCGCATAATCGTGCGGAAATGGCCGGCGCCAAGGTCGAGGCTCGCCTCGATCAGGCTGCGGTCGAGCCGGTCGAGCGCGGCGTAGAGCGGCAGGACCATGAAGGGCAGGTGGACGTAAACGAGCCCGAACACGACCGCGAAATTATTGAAGAGAAGCTGGACCGGTTCCCATGTCGGGAGCGGCTGGAGCCCGACGAGCGTCTTGATCCAGCTCGTCCCCTCCCAGAGCGCACCGAGGCCCTTGTTGGCGAAGCCCTGCGTCCCAAGCAGCATCATCAGCGCGTAGGTGCGGATGAGCAGGTTGGTCCAGAAGGGCAGCATGATACCGAGCAGCAGCCAAGGTCGCCATTTTTCGCTGGCAAAGGTGATCGCCATCGCGACGGGAAAGCCGATGATCAGGCATATCAGCGTGACAAGCGCCGCGACCGCGAAGCTCTTGCCGAAAATGGTGAGATAGAGCCACTCGGTGGCGCGTTTGTAATTGTCGAGCGTGCCCGAAATATCGATTTCGGTGAGGCCTTTGTTCTCGCCAAAGCTGTAGAGCCAGACGATCGCCATCGGAACGAGGAAGAAGAGGATGATCCAGAAGAGCGTCGGCAGCGATACCGCCGCGAAGACCTTCTTGTTCGTTTTCCAGTCCTGTTCGGCCACCCCCCGATGCCCCCTTCAGACCCTCAGGCCGCCCGCACCCGTGTGAAGGCTTCTTCGTACAGCGGCTGCAACTCGGGGTTGAAGCGCGCATATTCGCATTTCGCCAGCACGTCGGCGGGCGGGAAGATGACCGGATTATTCTTGTAGCTGTCGGGCATCAGCGCCTTCGCGGCGGCATTGGGCGTCGGATAGAGGATCGTCTCGGTGATTTCCTTGTCGACGTTGGCGTCGAGGATATAGTTGATGAAGGCATGCGCATTCTTCGGATGCGGTGCGCCCTTCGGGATGCACAGATTGTCCGAATTGAGCTGGCTGCCTTCCTTCGGCACGACAAAGTCGATGTCCTTGTCCTCGGTCATCGCCTGCGCGATGTCGCCATTATATTCGAGCACGACGTCGACGTCGCCTTTCAGTAGCAGGTCCTGCCCGTCATCCTCGTGGAATTTCTTCACATTGGGCTTTTGCTTGATCATCATCTTTTCGATCGTCGCGATGTCCGCGGGAGTCAGCGCATTGACCGATTTGCCGAGATATTTGCCATAGAGGCGGAACATGTCGCCGGCTTCGGACAGCCAGGCGATGCGGCCCGCATATTCGGGGCTGTCGAACAACACTTTCCAGCTGTCGGGCCGTGCCGAGACTTTCGACTTGCGAAAACCGATACCGAGCGCGAGCCAGGTGTAGGGCATCGAAAATTTGCGCTGCAGGTCATATTCGACGTTGATGTACGCCGGGTCGATATTCTTCTTGTTCGGAATTTGTGCATGGTCGAGCGGCATCAGCATGCCGGCCTTGCTCATCCGCTCGACAAAGTCGTTCGACGGGACGATCACGTCGTAACCGGGGTTGCCCGCCTTGAATTTCGCGAACAGCACATCGTTGCTGTCGAACAGGTCCATCGTGACATCGACGCCCGTCGCTTCCTTGAAATTGTCGAGCGTATTCTCGCCGATATAGGTGTCCCAGTTGTAGAAGTTGAGCTTGGCTTCCTCGCCGTTCGACAGCTTCTTGCCTTCGCCCTTGCTGCAGGCCGCGACCCCGCCGAAACTGATCCCGACCGCTGCGACGCCGAGCGCCTGAAGGAGCGAGCGGCGCCCGCGGGTCTGCTTGATCAGTTCGTTGAAATCCATGGCCAGCCTCCCTGTATGTGACGTCAAGCTGACTCAATAAAGTCGGCTTGGAAAGAGCTTTTTTGCGCTGCACCAAGATTCTTTGAAACTTTGTTCCAAGAACCATCAGGCGTTGCGCAGGTACCAGTCGTAATCGAGCGTCGGGACGACGCTGAAATAATTATCCTGCTCGACGCGCTTCACGATGCTGAACATGTCGACGAAGCGGTCGCCGAGATAGTCGCGCATCAGCTTTGAGGCATGGAAGCGGTCGACCGCGGCGAACCAGTTCGACGGCGGCTTGTCGTCGCCGCTGTTGTCGCGGTCGTAGCCGTTGCCGACCACCGCGGTGCCCGGATCGACCTTGTTCGTCATGCCATGATGCATGCCCGCGAGGACGGCGGCGACCGCGAGATAGGGGTTGGCGTCGGCACCGCACGCGCGATGTTCGACATGGCGGCTCGGCGGCGGGCCAGCGGGAATGCGGAAGGATACGGTGCGGTTGTTGACGCCCCAGGTCGGCGCGACGGGGGCATAGCTGTTCGCCTTGAAGCGGCGATAGCTGTTCGCGTGCGGGGCAAAGAGCGCGAAGCCATCGCCGACGGTTCCGATCATCCCGCCGATCGCGTGGCGCAGCGCGGAGGTGCCTTCGGGGTCTTCGCTCGCGAAGATATTGGCGCCCTTGTCGTCGTTGACCGAGACGTGGATGTGCATGCCGCTGCCCGCCTGATCGGCGAAGGGCTTCGCCATGAAAGTCGCCTCGAGCCCCTGTTGCTGCGCGATCGCCTTGACGAGGCGCTTGTACATGATCGCATCGTCGCAGGCGCGGAGCGCGTCGGGCTTGTGGCGGAGCGTAAGCTCGAACTGGCCGGGGGCGAATTCGGAGATCGCGCTTTCGAGCGGCAGATCCTGCACGTCGGTCGCGGCGTAAAGCGCGTCGAAGAAGGGGCGGAAATCGTCAAGTTCGCGGAGGCCATAAACCTCGACGTTGCGCGGGGTGTCGCGGCTGTAGCCGGGGCGGGCGGGGCGGACTTTGCCATCGCGGGCGCGGCGCGGGTCGACGAGATAGAATTCGAGCTCGACCGCGAGCACCGGAGTCAGCCCGTCGGCAGTAAAACGGTCGATAACGCCGCCGAGCACATGGCGCGGATCGAGGTCGTGCGGGGTGCCGTCGAGTTCGTAGAAATCGACGAGGAATTGCGCGGCCGTCTCGCCCCCCCACGGGGTGCGGACGAGCGTGCCCGGGATCGGCTTCATCGAGCGGTCGGCATCGCCATCCTCCCAGACGAGGCCGGTTTCGATTGTGTCTTGTCCGGTGATGTCGACGACGGTGATCGAGCCGGGAAACATGCGCCCGCTCTCATAGACCGCCATCACCTCATGCTGGCGGAGGCGCTTGCCGCGCGGGACGCCGCCGAAGTCGGTGTAGATCATCTCGATCGAATCGACGTCGGGGTTCGCCTTGAAAAAGGCCTCGGCTTCCGAACGCGGCGCGATCACGCCCGATGATTTCGACATCGCCCCTCTACTCCTTCAATGCGCGTACGCAGTCGGCGAAAGCGCCGACCAGTCGGTCGATCTGATCGCCCGCGGTAACGGGGCTCACCAACATCATATTGTGGAAGGGCGCCAGCAAAATCCCGCGATTGGCGAGGAAGAGGTGGATCGCCGCTTCCAGTTCGGGGTGCATCGCCGCCTTCGCCTCGCCGCCGTTGCGCGGCGGGGTGGGGCAGGTGAGAAATTCTACGCGGGCGCCGACCTGAGTGACGTGCCAGTCGAGGCCGGCGGCGGCGATTTCCTGTTCGAGCCCGGCGACGAGGTGTGCGGCGCCGCGCAGCATATGATCATAGGCGGCGGGTGTGATGACGTCCGACAGCATCGCATCCATCGCGGTTATGGCGAGCGCGTTGGCCGACAGGGTGGTGCCGATACCGCTGTGTCCTGCGGGTCGCGAGGCGTTGAGCGCCGCCATGCGTTCGGCGACCGCAGCCGAGAATCCATAGACCGCGCATGGTACGCCGCCGCCGATCGACTTGCCGACGACCATCAGGTCGGGCGTCGGCCCATGCGCGACGCCATGGCCGCCGTAGCCCGACGAGATGGTGTGGGTTTCGTCGAAGACCAGCAGCGTGCCCGTCTCGTCACACAGCGCGCGGAGCGTCTGCAGAAATCCCGGCGCGTCACGAACCATGCCGATATTGGTCATCACGGGCTCGGCGAGCACGCAGGCGATGTCGCCGGCCCGCAACGCTTCGGTCAGCGCGGCTTCGTCGTTGAACTCGATCGCGGTCGTCGTGTCGCGCAGGTCGTGCACCTGACCGATCAGGCTGGCGCGCATCGTCGGTACGTCGCCCTTCAGATCGACGAAAGCGTCGTCGACCGCACCGTGATAGGCGCCGTTGAAGGTCAGGATTTTGGGCCGCCCGCTGATTCCGCGGCACCAGCGGATCACCGCGCGATTGGCCTCGCTCGCTGTGGTCGTCACTTGCCACTGCGGTAGCCCGAACATCGCTGCGAGGCGCTGCGACAGCACGGCACCGCGTTCGGTCGGGAGCATATAGCTCAGGCCTTCGCTCGCCTGTTTTGCCAGCGCGGCGGCGAGGGCGGGCGGCGAATGGCCGAACAGGCTCGCGGTATCGCCGAGGCAGAAATCGTCATAGGTCCGGTTGTCGATGCTCGTCAGCGTCGCATCCTTCGCGGATGCTGCGACGATCGGCACCGGGCTGGGCCAGTCCTTCATCCAGTGGAAGGGGACTGACTGGAACCAGCCGGTTGCCGCCGCATGATGGGCGAAGGCGCGGGGGTTCGCGGCGCGGAAGTGCTCGGCCTCGCGCGCAGCGGCGCGCGCTATCGCCGCCTCGGCGATCATCCGAGCTTGTCCTTCATCGCGTAGTAGAGCAGCCCCAGCGTCGCCAGCGGGCGGCGCAGCCATTTGCCGCCGGGGAAGGGTTTCGCCGGCAGGTTTGCGAGAATGTCGAAGCGTTCGGCCGTCCCCGCCACAGCCTCGGCAACCAGCTCGCCCGCGATGGTCGTCACCAATGCGCCATGGCCCGAAAAGCCGTGCGCGTGGAAGATGTTCCCGCGCCGCCCGATATGCGGCAGCCGGTTCATGGTCACCGCGACTGCGCCGCCCCAGCCATAATCGATCTTCGCATCGGCGATTTGCGGGAATACCTCGGCCATGAAAGGCCGCACGAACGCAGCGATGTCGCGCGGCGGGGTTTGCGAATAACGCTCGCCACCGCCGAAGATGAGGCGCTTGTCGGCCGAGAGGCGGAAATAGTTGAGCACGAAGCGGCTGTCGGCGACCGCTGCGTCGCTCGGGAGCAACGCATCCGCGTTCGCGAGCGGCTCCGTTGCGATGTTGTAGTTCATGATCGGCACGGTGTAGCGGCCGAGGTCGGGTTCGACCTCGCCGATCCAGCTGTCGGTCGCGTCGATGACATAGCGCGCGCCGACATGCGCGCGGTCGGTCATCACGCCCGGCCCTTCGGGATTATCGGTGATCCGGTGAACGCGTTCGCCCTCCCAGATGCGGACGCCGGCGGCTTCGGCGGCGCGGGCAAGGCCGATGGCGTAGTTCAGCGGATGGAAATGACCGCCCTGCGGGTCGTGGACGCCGCCATGATAGAGCGGGCTGGCGATATGATCGGCCATGTCGTTCTTTGCGACGACATCGCTTCGATACCCAAAGCGCGTTGCCAGAAACTCGGCCTCGCGCCGCATCGTGCCGAAATCTTTCGGCGTCCACGCCGCCTCGAGATGACCGGACTTGAGGTCGCAGTCGATGCCATGCTTGGCGATCCGCGCTTTGACGCGGTTCTCGCGCCAGCAAAGGTCGAACAAGGCATCGGCGCGCTCGCGTCCGAACGCGTCTTCCAGTTCGGAGGCGGTCCAGCGAAGCCCTGGAATGAGCTGTCCGCCGTTGCGGCCCGATGCGCCGAAACCGATGTGCTCGCGTTCGATCAGGATCACCGAAAAGCCACGCTCGGCACAGGCCAGCGCGGCGGACAATCCCGTGAAACCGCCGCCGATTACCGCAACGTCGAATGACAGATCCTCGCCCATTTCATAGGAAGACCGCCACGGATACGCGGTCGCGGCATAATAGCTGTTGGCGAGCGGGTCGGTCATGGCCGTGCTGCGGGTCAGACCCGCATCAGCAGATGTTCGCGTTCCCAGCTCGACACCACCGACTGATAGTTGAAGAGCTCGTAATCCTTCACCGCGAAGAAGATTTCGAAGAAATCGTCGCCGAGCAGGTTGCGGACCTTCTTGCACGAGCTGAAGCGGTCGAGGGCGGCTTCGAGCGTGCGCGGCAGGGTGCGCGCGCGGTTATACGCGCTGCCCGTGATCGCCTTCGCCGGCACCATCCGGTCGACAACGCCGATATAGCCGCAGATCAGCGACGCGGAGATCGCGAGATAGGGGTTGCTGTCGGCGCCCGGCAGTCGGTTTTCGACGCGGCGGTTCGCCTTGTCGGAGATCGGCACGCGGAACCCGCACGACCGGTTATCCTCGCCCCACTGGACGTTGATCGGCGCGGCGCTGTCGGGGCGCATGCGGCGGAAGCTGTTGACGTTGGGCGCCCACAGCGGCGAGATTTGCGGCATGTAGCGCACGAGGCCGGCAATATAGCTGCGGAACATCGCGCTATCGCGGCCATTGGCGGTCGAGAAGAGATTCTTGCCCGTCGCGGCATCGACCACCGACTGGTGAATATGCATCGCGCTGCCGGGTTGCCCCGCCATCGGGTTGGCCATGAAGGTCGCATAGACGTTGTGCTGTTTCGCGACGTTGCGCACGACGCGCTTGAACAGAAACACCTCGTCGGCGAGCCGCAGCGGGTCGCCATGCTCGAAATTCACCTCGAGCTGCGCGGCGCCCATTTCGTGGATCATCGTGTCGATATCGAGCCCCATCAGCTCGCAATCGTCATAGATATGGTCGATGATATCCTCATATTCGTTCATCGCCTCGAGCCCATAGGGCTGGCTCGCGGTTTCGCTGCGGCCCGACTGGCCGACCGGCGGGGTCAGCGGGAAATCGGGGTCGGCATTTTGCGAGACGAGATAGAATTCGACCTCGGGCGCGATGATCGGTTTCCAGCCCTTTTCGGCGTAGAGGCCGAGGACCTTTTTCAGGATCGTGCGCGGCGCGATGTCGACCTCGCTGCCATCGCCATTGAACGCATCGGCGATCACGAAGGCGGTCGGCGAGGTGAACCCCGGTGCGACGCAGATCGTGCTGGGGTCGGCGATCAATATCTTGTCGGGATCCTTGTCCCAGATATCGTCGATATCCTCAGGATAATGGCCATCGATCGTGCAGATGAAAACGCTGCCCGGAATGCGCAGCGACTTGTCCTTCACCGATGACAGAAACTTCTTGGCCGGCAGCACCTTGCCGCGCTGGACCCCGTTGATGTCGGGGACGATACATTCGACTTCGTCGATTTTATGGTCGCTGATCCATTGTTCCAGATTGACTGACATGAGCCCCCGATTGGGCCGAGGAGTCGGCCCGTTGTGGAAAGGGCAGCGTATCGCAAGCTTTGGGGGAGCGCCAGAGGGGGCCGCTATTCGGCCAGTTTGGGCATGAATACATGCCGGATTCGTTGTCGGTGCAAATGCCCGTTGTCATTGCCGGCGAAGCGAAGCAATCTCCGCTTCTGCGAGTTTGAAGGAGTTGGTGATGCGCGGTGACAACGATCAATTGGCGTCCTTCTGGATGCCGTTCACCGCGAACAAATCCTTCAAGGCGCATCCACGACAACTCGTCTCGGCAAACGGTATGTACTATCAGTCGGCCGACGGGCGGACGATCCTCGACGGCACCTCGGGCCTCTGGTGCAGCAATGCCGGCCATTGTCGGCCCGAGATCACCGAAGCGATTGCGACGGCCGCGGCGACGCTCGATTTCGCGCCGACTTTTCAGTTGGGCCATCCGTTGCCGTTCGAACTGGCGCAGCGGCTCGCGGCGCTGATGCCCGACGGGCTCGACCGGATATTCTTTACCAATAGCGGTTCCGAGTCGGTTGATACGGCGCTCAAAATTGCACTGAACATCCAGCGTGCCAGGGGGCAGGGAACGCGGACGCGGTTGATCGGGCGCGAGCGCGGCTATCATGGCACCGGCTTTGGCGGGATCAGCGTCGGCGGGCTTGTGAACAATCGCCGCAATTTCGGTGGCGGGCTGCCCGGCGTCGATCATCTCCGCCATACGCACGATATCGAACGCAACGCCTTCACGCGCGGTTTTCCGCAGCATGGCGCCGAACTCGCCGACGATCTGCAACGGCTTGTCGATCTGCATGGCGCCGACACGATCGCGGCGGTGATTGTCGAGCCGATGGCGGGTTCGACCGGCGTGCTCGTGCCGCCTGTCGGCTATCTCCAGCGGTTGCGCGAGATTTGCGACAAGCATGGTATCATTCTGATTTTCGATGAGGTTATCACGGCTTTCGGCCGCGTTGGCGGCGCGACGGCGGCGGGGCAGTGGGGCGTGACGCCCGATATCATCACGATGGCGAAAGGGCTGACCAATGCCGCGGTGCCGATGGGTGCGGTCGCGGTGAAGCGCGAGTTGCACGATGCGGTGATCGACAGCGTGTCGGGTGGGATCGAGCTGTTCCACGGCTACACCTATTCGGGGCATCCGCTCGCGAGCGCCGCGGGTCTCGCGACGCTCGATCTTTATGCTCGCGACGGGCTGTTCGATCGCGCCGCCGAACTCGGCAGCTATTGGGAGGATGCGGCGCACGGCCTGAGAGGCGCGCGGCATGTCATCGATATTCGCACCATCGGGCTGGTCGCCGGTATCGAACTCGAGCCACGCGCCGGAGCGCCGACCGCGCGCGCGATGGAACTGTTCCATGCCTGTTTCGACAATGGACTGCTCGTGCGTGCGACGGGCGATATCATTGCGCTGTCGCCGCCGCTGATCGTCGAAAAGGCGCAGATCGACGAGATGTTCGGGAAGATTGGGGAATTGCTCAGCCGCATCGACTGACGGGAGACCCGTCAGTCGGCGGCGGCGTTGGCTTCCGCCTTGGCGGCCGCAGCGGCGACCTGCCGTGCGCGCGTCGCTTCGGTCTGGATCAGCCGTTCGGCCATCGTACGCCACGCCTGTTCGGCGCGCAAATTGCGGTCGCGGACCTGCGACAGCGAGCTTTCCGCCGCGTCGGCCGCGCATTTGTCCGCCTGGATCAGGTAGAAATCGCTGGTGTTCGACATGGCGGAAAATCCTTGGTTCGGTTTGGTTGAAGGTCGGCTTGCTGGAGAGTTAGTCGACCATTTGGGCGATCAGGCGGCGCAGTTCGCGTCGCGTCAGTGTAGGGGATCGCCGGACTGTCTTTTCGGCCGGCGCGTCAATCGCGGCAAAGGGCCGAAGGAGGGAAGGAAAAGCATTCAAATTAAAGTTCATAATATCCTGTAATCATTGTTTTGTTTTGGTTGGGTATTCAGCGTCGATTGCCCTTTTTTGGGCCGCCTCCGGCCGGACCGGCGCCGCGATCGCGGTAAACGATGCGACCTTTGGTCAGGTCGTACGGCGTCATTTCGACGCGGACGGCATCGCCGACGACCGACCGGATGCGAAAACGTCGCATCCGGCCCGCCGTGTAAGCGATGATCCGATGATCATTTTCCAGCACGACGCCAAAGCGTCCGTCGGGAAGAATCTCATCGATCTGGCCGTCGAGGGTCAGTAGTTCCTCTTTGGCCAAAAGATCAGGCCGGCTGGACGTTGACAGCGGCGGTCTTGCCGCGCTGGTCGGTTTCCAGGTCATAGGACACGCGCTGATCCTTGTTCAGCGTCGTCATCCCGGCGCGTTCGAGGGCGGTGATGTGGACGAAATTATCGCCCGAACCATCCTCGTTCGCGATGAAGCCATAACCTTTTTCGGTGTTGAAGAATTTTACAGTGCCTGTGGGCATGGGGTCGTTCCTTTCACGGAATCGGAGTTACCACCGGCAACGTGCCGATGGCGCCAGGTAGCGTGAGGATGGAAGTGTCCGCCAAACAGGCAAAAAAATCCGTCGTAGGCGACGATAGCTTGTCGAAGATGGGCCTTGAACCATGAAAAGTCAAGGATAGGCAAGGATTCGCACCAGAGTGCGGGCGCGATCATCCGTTAGAGGGAAGCGGGAAAGCCACCGAAACGCGCGTGCCTTTGCCGACTTCGCTGTCGATGTCGAGCTGCCCCTGATGGCGCTCGCTGATATGTTTGACGATCGCGAGCCCCAGCCCGGTGCCCCCGACCGACCGGCTGCGCGCTTCATCGACGCGATAGAATCGCTCGGTCAGGCGCGGCAAATGATCGGGCGCGATGCCGTCGCCCTCGTCGCTGACCGACAGGCGCACGCGGCTGCCTTCGCGCACCAATTCGACCGTCACCGGGGTGCCGGCATGGCCATATTTCATCGCGTTCGAAATGATGTTGTGCGCGAGCTGTCCCAACTGGGCCTCGTCGCCGAGCATCGGTTGCGGGTCGTCGCCGAGCTTTGCGACGACGTCTTTCGCTCGCGGGTGCTCGCTGTCGCGCAGTTGCGCGATCGTCGTCTTGACGATGGCGGCGAGATCGACCGGCGTCGTTGGACGGCGAAAGCGGTCAGCCTCGACGCGCGAGATCGACAACAGGTCGATGACCAGTTGCTGCATCCGCCGCGCCTCGCGCTCGATGATCGACAGGAAACGATGGCGCGTCGGCCCGTCGGTCTCGCCGTTCATATCCTGCAGCGTCTCGACATAACCGAGGATGGCGGCAAGCGGCGTGCGCAGTTCGTGGCTCGCATTGGCGACGAAGTCCGACCGCATCCGGTCCGCAGCGTCGATCGCCGACCGGTCGGACAGGAAGATGATCTGCTCGCGGCCCGACAGCGCGGCGATGCGCATCGTCCAGCGTTGGCCGGGGCGCGGAAAATCGATCAGGTTGATCGTGTCGGGCGGTGCGTTTTCGCCCATTTGCGACAGCCAGTCGGTCGCAGCAGGATGACGGATCGCGGTGCGGACGTCGGCGCCGACGATATGCCGGCCAAGCAGCCGGATCGCGGCGTCGTTGGCGATGGTGACGATATTGTCGGCGGTCCCGATCAACGGCTCCTTTTCCTGATCGACCCAATGGGCAAAATCGGGATGTCGAAGCAAGGAAACGGGCGGTGCGGCCGCCTGCGGTGTGTCCGTGCCTTGTGTGCCGTGTGAGGCGCCGGGAAGCGCGCTGTAAACAGTGATGGCAGCAAGGAAGCCCGCAAGCACCATGATGGCGATCGACTGTGCATCGCCGCCGGCCAGCGTGGCAAAAATCGCCGCGATGGCGACCAGCGTCAAAGCGATGACCAGGCTGGAAAGGCGATCGAACATCGCCGCTGCGCCTCGCACGAAGCGGGGATGAAGCGCAAGGATGTTTACGGTAATTAACACTCGATCGGCGAATGTCTCAAAGCGGGAAGGGCTTGGGAGTCGCCTGTCTTTTGCTTTTCCTTGGCGCTTCATTCGGTTATGCGCGCGACATGGAGAATAGCGACAATCCCGCCGGAAACCCCGTGGAGACGGAAGAAGCGATCCCTTCGCGGCGCAAGATGCTGGCGCTGGGCGCTGCTGGCGTCTCGGCGGCGCTGACCATCCGACCCGCGTTCGCGCAGACCGCGGTGTCGGTGATGAATTGCCAGATTCCCGTTCCGGGCCCGACGGGTGCCGGCAAATATATCGATACTGCGGGCAAGCTGGTCCCGCCGGGCACGAAGGGCGCGTTTCCGGGCTCGCCGCGTCCGTTCACGGGCGAGGAAGTGAAGCGCGCGTTTCGCGGTCAGACGCTGCCGGGCACGACCTATAATCAGTCGCAGGCCTACCTCCAGTATATCCGGCGCTTGCAGGCAGGGCAGAGCGGCTTTACCTGTTTCGCCTCTATCACGACGCCGCGCTGATTTTCGCTCCTTTGAGACGATGTCGGTTCCGCCGCATCGTCAGCCAAAGGAGTATTCGTGAAACTAGCTTCGCTCAAACAGGGCCGCGACGGACGCTTGGTCGTCGTTTCGGACGACCTCGCCTGGTACGCCGACGCCGGCCAGATCGCGGCGACGATGCAGGCGGCGCTCGACAATTGGGCCTATGCCGCCCCCCGCCTCGCGGCGCTGGCCGAGGATCTCAACCATGATGCGATCCCGAAGGACCGCTTTCACGAACATGATGCCGCGTCGCCACTGCCGCGCGCCTATCAATGGGCCGACGGCAGCGCCTATGTGAACCATGTGGCGCTGGTGCGGCAGGCGCGCGGTGCCGACATGCCCGACAGTTTCTGGCACGATCCGCTGATGTACCAGGGCGGCAGCGACGCCTTTCTGGCGCCGCGCGATCCGATCCCGCTCGGCGACCCCGCCTGGGGCTGCGATATGGAGGCCGAAGTGGTTGTCGTGACGGGCGATGTTCCCAAGGGGATCGATGCTGCCGCGGCGCGTGAGACAATCCTGCTTGTCGGGCTGACCAACGACGTGTCGCTGCGCGGGCTGATCCCGGCCGAACTCGCCAAGGGTTTCGGCTTTTTCCAGTCGAAACCGTCGAGCGCGATGTCGCCGGTGTTCGTCACGCCCGAGGCGCTGGGCGACCGCTGGAAGGACGGCAAGCTGCACGGCACATTGTCGGTCGACCTCAATGGCCAACCGCTCGGGCGCGCCGACGCGGGGGTCGACATGACGTTCGATTTCGGCGCGCTGATCGCGCATGCGGCAAAGACGCGCGATCTGGGCGCCGGAACGATCATCGGGTCGGGCACGGTATCGAACCGCGATTCCGACGGCGGACCGGGCCGGCCGATCGCTGCGGGCGGGCTCGGCTATAGCTGCCTCGCCGAAGTGCGGACGGTCGAGACGATCCAGCAAGGCGAGCCCAAGACGCCGTTCATGCAAAAGGGCGATACCGTTCGCATCTGGATGGACGATGACCGCCACCACAGCATCTTCGGCGCGATCGAACAGAGCGTCGGCTGACATAAAAAGAGAGGGCGGAATTGCTTCCGCCCTCTCCGTTGTTCGATGCTGGTGTCGTTGCGTCAGCTCTTGCCGAAACCGCCACCCGACATTGCGTCGCTCAGCGCACAGGCCGCCGGGCCGAGAATGACGATGAACAGCACCGGCAGGATGAACAGGATCAGCGGGATGGTCATGATCGCCGGCAGGCGCGCGGCCTTTTCCTCGGCGCGCATCATGCGTTCGTTGCGGAATTCGGCCGACAGCACGCGGAGCGCGCTGGCGAGCGGCGTGCCGTATTTCTCGGTCTGGATCATGGTCGTGACGACGCCTTTCACCGATTCGAGATTCACGCGGTAGGCGAAATTTTCGAATGCCTGCCGCCGCTCGGTCAGAAAGCCGAGCTCGATCGACGTCAGCGCGAACTCCTCGCCGAGTTCGGGATAGGCCCGGCCCAGTTCCTTCGACACGCGCGAAAAGGCGGAGTCGACGGTCAGGCCCGCTTCGGCGCAGATGACGAGCAGGTCGAGCGCGTCGGGGAGGCCTTTGCGGATCGCGGCGGTGCGCTTGGCGCGCTTGTTGTCCACGAACAGATCCGGCGCCTTATACCCGAGGATCAACGCGACCATCGTATAGGCCGAGCGCTTGAACGAGGTCAGGTCGGGCCACATGTCGACCCAATAGATCAGGAAGAGCGCGAGACCACCGAACAGGATCGGCAGGATCATGCGACCGAAAATGACGGCCACGGCGAGGTCCTTCGACCGGATACCCGCCTGGGCCAGCTTTTGCTGGACCTCCTTGATCTGGCTTTCCTGCAACACCTGGAGCTTGCCAAGCACGGTGCGCATCTTGTCGGCGGTCTGATTCTTGCGGACCAGCCTGGCGCGGCGTTTGGCCGTCGAGGCCGTGATGCCGGCTTTAAGCTGCTCGCGCCGATCGTTGAGCGCCTTGACGCGCTTGGTCATCGGATTGCGAACGGTCAGCGCACCATAGATTGCGAAGATGACCGCGAGCACGCCGACGGCCGCCAGCATGGTGCCGACCCATACGACGTCGATACCGAGCAACTTGGGGCCGGCTTGGGCACCCGAGAAGGCGGAGGAAAGAAAGAGGCTGCTGTTCACCGGTTTTGCCCCTTCAGATTTCGAAACTGATCATTTTGGCCATGATGCCGGCGCCGATACTCATCCAGATGAAGCCACCTATTCCAGCGACGATAAGCCGCTGCTCATAGAAGAAGCCCGCCAGATATTCGGGATTCATCGACCAGACGATGCCGAACACGAAAAACGGAAGCGCACCGACGATATAGGCAGACGCTTTCGCTTCCGACGACATCGCCTTGATCTTGAGCTTCATCTGCGAGCGTTTGCGCAAGACGTCCGACAGGTTCGCCAGCGTCTCCGCCAGATTGCCGCCCGTTTCGCGCTGGATCTGGATCGTGATGCAGAAAAACTGGAATTCGGGCGTGCCGAGCATGTCGGCCGATTCCTGCAGCGCCGCCTCCATCGTGTTGCCGATGCGGATGCGTTCGACGACGCCCTTGAATTCCTCGCCGACGGGACCGGGCAGTTCCTGGCTCACCACCTGGAATGTTTCGGTCACCGGCAGACCCGATTTCAGACCGCGCACGCACAAGTCGATGGCGTCGGGAAAGCGAGCGTTGAATTTCGCAACGCGTTTTTTGATGGTCGAGCCGACGACAAGATACGGCAGGCCCAGGCTGATCATCAGTCCGACGAGCCCCGCCATCAAAATCGGCGCGCGTACGACCAGCATGCCCCCGGTCACGGCGACGAACAAGATCATCGTCGCGAACGTATATTGGGTGACCGTCCAGCTTTTGCCGGTGCGGCGGATACGCTTTTCCAGCTCCTCGCGCCGCGGCAGCATGGCGGTAAGGGCCGAATCGCTCCTGCCGCCCGATTGGATCGTCTTGCGCATCTGCGCCGCCACAACCGCTTCGGTCGAAGCTGCGTGGCGGTCCTTGACCATCGCCAACCGCCGTGTTTTCGCCTTGCCGACCGATGGTCCGCCAAGCAGGATCACGAGGAGACCGAAGGCCAGGAAGGCCCCGGCGATGATAAGGATGACTGGCAGATTCATGGTCAGCTGATGTCCGATTCTATCGCTGGAGGTGATGACGTCCCGTCAGGCACGCCCTCATGCCGCCTGCTTCACGCCCTTTTTCAGGCCGAGCTTGCCGAGCAGCGAGCCGCCCGATTTGCTCTTTGCGGCAACGATCTGCGCTTCTTCGGCTTCGATATCGGCACCGTCGAGGATCAGACGCATCAAATTGTTCCACACCTGTGCCGACTTCGTACCCTTGCAGGTTTCGGCGTAGGATTTTCCGAGCTTTGCCGACTGGCTGACCAGCTTGGGATCGAACGGAATGACAATGTCGATCTGGCGCTCGATCGACGATTCAAATTCCTTGCGTGACAGTTCGCCGACCGCGGTCTGGAACTTGTTCGCGACCAGCAGCACGCGTGCGCCGGGGATGTTCTGCTTGAACCACGACAGGAGGCGGATCGTATCGCGCGCCGCGGCGAGCGTGACATCGCTGACGAGCAGGATCGTGCCCGCTTCCGACACGAGGTGCGGGAAGGGGATCAATACCTGGCGCGGGATGTCGACGATCGTCATCTCGAACGCGCCGCGAAGTTCCTCTTCCAGTTGGAAGAAGGCCGAGCCGTCGGTCATGACCGGCTGGTGGATCGGCGCTTCGGCCGACAGCAGGCTGAGCTTGTCCGACGCGCGCACCATGGCGCGCTCGATGAACAGGCCATCGATACGGCTGGGATTGTCGATCGCATCGATCAGGCCGCGCCCCGGTTCGAGATCGAGCGTCAGTGCGCCGGTCCCGAAATGGACGTCGAGGTCGAGCAGCGCCGTCTGGCGGCCGGCCTGCTCGCTGATCGCCCAGGCGAGCGAGGTCGCGACAAGCGAAGCGCCCACGCCGCCGCGTACGCCGACAATGCCCATCATGTGGTGCGGTTTGTCGTCGTGCATGTCGGCATGTTTCGGCGCCGACAGCATGGCCTGTGCCATGGTGAGCGATTCGCGGACCTGGTCGAGCGACAGCGGTTTCAGCAGATAGTCCTGGATCCCGCTCGACAGAAGGTCGCGGTACAGGCGAACATCGTTGACCTGGCCGGCCGCGATGACAACCGTCCCGGGTTCGCAGACTTCGGCCAGCGCGTTGATGTCGTTGATCGGGTCGCCCGATTCGGACATGTCGACGAACAGGATGTTCGGGCTCGCCGACACCGAGAGCGATTGCACGGCATTGCGCAGGCCGCCCTTGTTGCACTTCTCGGTCGGCCAGCCCATGTCGCTGGCGGCGGCGCGGATCAGCTCCAGCGTATCGTCGTCGCAGACGAAGGCATTGAAGGGATCACGCAGTCCTGCTGATTTGAAAGGAGCGTTCACTTTTCGCCTCCGTTGGTTGAGGTGCTTTTCAGCTCGCCGGCGCCGGTCTGCGGTTTGGTGCGATAGGTATTGATCGCACGCGTTGCCGCGTTCGGATCGAGATCGGCGTTGCTGGCGCCCTTGATCAGGTCGTTGGGGTCCGCGACCATCGCCGCGAGATTGCTGTTGATCGCGCAGCCGTAGTTCGACGATGTCGAATTCGTCGGATTGATCGACGATTTGCTGTCCCAGTTGGGGCAACCCGGCACGGAAGCCGAAGCGCGCGTTACGACGACCCGCAAATGCCCCTCCGGAACGGCTCCGGTGGTCACCGGAACGTCGGTGCTGAGCAGCAATCCGCGACGCTCGACCATCGAGCGGACGGTCGCCTGCGCAGAGCTTGCGCCATAGACCGACGTGTCCTCGATCGCGACGCGGTCGCCGTAGCGAACACCCATCGCGTCGAGCCAGCCTTGCAGGCGGCCCTGCTCGCTGGGGGGCAGTTCGCCGTTCGAGGCGGCAACATCGAATTGATAGATGCTGTTGCGCACGACAGGCTGATGCACCGAATCCAGGCTACGGTTGCTGAACGCGGCACCGGCGCAGCCGGCAAGCGACGTGGCCAGAGCCAGGACCGTCCAAGTTGCGATTTTCTTCATCACTTTGCTCCTGAAATCCGGTGCGTCACTTGATGCTGAAGCCGGGCGACGCGTCGCCACTGCCCCGCGGTCGGTCGGCGTCGCCGACCGTCGTATCGAGCCGCGGCTTGGGGCGGTCGCCGCCGGTTACGCCGTTGCTTGTCTGGTTGAGCAGCAGCCGCTGCAGATCGTCCGCATCCTGATAACCATCGGTCGGAAGCTTGATGTCGTTCCCCGACACCGGCTGGACCAGATAGGGGGTCACGACGATGACCAGTTCGGTTTCGCCGCGGCGGAAGCTATCCGATTTGAACAGCGTGCCGAGCACGGGCAGATCGCCGAGGCCCGGGATCTTGTCGATCGCCCCGATCGAGCGGTTGTTCATTAAACCCGCGATCATGAAGCTTTCGCCCGAACCGAGCTCGACCGTCGTTTCGGCGCGGCGGATCGTCAGTGCGGGAACCTGGAAGCCCTGCATTTCGATCGCGCCTTCGGTCGACAGTTCCGACACTTCGGGGCGAACGCGCAGGCTGATCCGGCCGTTCGACAGCACCGTCGGCGTGTAGGCCAGGCTGACACCATATTTGCGATACTCGATCGTCGTGCCCGCAAAGTTGCCGGGGATCGGGACCGGGAATTCGCCGCCCGCCAGGAAGTCGGCGGTCTCACCCGAAATGGCGGTCAGGTTGGGCTGGGCCAATGTGGCAACCAGGCCGGCCCGTTCACCGACGTCGAGCGACGCGATCAAATTGAGACCGAACAGACGGCCCGCGCCGGCGAGGCTGTTCACACCGGCGGGCGTATCGACAGTATAGGTCGTGCTGCCGTCGGCATTGGTCGTGATCGTACCTGCCTTGCGGCCGCGGAAAATGCCGCCCAGAAAGCCGCCCGTCCGGTCCTGCGTCAGGACGTTGCCGCTGATTTCCTTGACCAGCGAACGGTTCACTTCGGCGATGCGGACCTGCAGATTGACCTGCAGCGGCGTTGCGGTGCGCAGGCGCGACAACACCTTCGTTTCTTCGCCGACGAAGGCCTGCACCAGCCGTTCGGCTTCGGCCGCGTCGTCGGGCGATTGCACCGTACCGGTGAGCAGCACAAAGCCGTTCATCGGGCTGGCCGAAATGCTGGCCTCCGGCATCGCGAGCGACAGCATCTGGTCGATCGTCTCGATGTTGTTGCCGACGCGGGCGACGGTCGAAAAAACGACCCGGCCGCTGGCGTCGGTGGCATAGATGCTGGTTTCACCGGGCTTCTTGCCAAAGATATAAAGCTGGCGGCCCGAACGCACCTGGACGTCCGCAATTTCGTCATTGGCGACGAAGATGTCGGCCATCGAGGCGGGAAGGCTGACCAAGCGGCCGCGGCCTACCGACAATTCGATGCTGCTGCTGGCGTTCTGGACGGCCTGGGCGTTGGCGGGCTGCGAAGGCGCCGCTGCCAGAGTGGCCGCCACAAGGCCGATGGCCAGCGTGCGGGCCAAGGCTGCCGCCTTGAAATTGGGTTTGCTGTTCATCTTACTTACCCCCAACCGGAACTTCGGTCACCTTGTCGCCACGGGTCACGCGCACGACCGGGCCGGTCGGGACGGACGCAGACGAACCCCCTAAAGACGGAGCAGAGCCGCCATTATATGCAGCCTGCTGCGGACGCGGCGACGACACACGGCCGCGCACCGGGATCCAGAAGCGCGACACGTCACCGCCGGTGGTCACCGTCGAGCGACCAGCGGTCGGACGAGCCGACACTTCGGCCAGCATCTTCTTTTCCGCTGCCGAGCCGCCCTTGGCGGGCACGTTGATGTCACCCGACGCGATGGCCGCATCGAGTTCGCCGGCGCTTTCGGCCAGCGGACGCAGCGCGAGCGACAATTTGCCCATGTCCTGCGCGACGGCGATCTTCTCGGCGATTTCGGGCGTGGCTTCGAGCGTTACCGAACCGAAGGTGCGAACCGGGGTCTTTCCCGATTCATCCTCGGCATCATAGCGCTGGTCGGTCGCCAGAATGCGGACATTGCGGACGATCGTCTCAGCCGTGAAAATCTGTTTGTCGGGATAGGTGCTGCCTTCCTCGACCGAAATGGTCTGGGCAAGCACTACGTCGACGCGGTCGCCCGGAAAGACGAAACCGGCGACGCCCTGTTCCTGGCTGACCTTGACCGTGACGGCACGCATGCCCGGGCCAAGCGCCGCAGCAAGGAAACCGCGATCGTCGGGATGAACCAGTGCGCCCTGCGTCAGCGGCTGGCCCGCGGTGATCGGATAGCGCACGACGGTCCCGACCAACGTGTTGACGTCGGTCTTGTCCTTCATGAAATAGGCCTTCTCGACCAATTCCTTCGGCCAGGGCTGGAAGCGGAAGCTGTCCGGGCCGATAATCGTGCCGACGGGCAACTGCCGCGTCGCAACGAGGATCATCGGACCTGTGATTTCCGGTGCCGCGGCTGCACGAGCCTGTGGAGCGGCTGCACCGCGCATCACCTGGTTGACCCCGAACGCTGCGCCGATGGCAATCACCAGCGCGCCGACGATCAGCATAATCTTTCGCGTATCCATGACGATTTGTCGCCCTCCTGCACCCACCAGAGACGGTCGTGCTTTTCCCTCAGGTCATCCGATAACCTGAAACTGGTTAAGATATTGTTGGTGAAGCGCCCAAAGGCCTGCTGCGGCGATGGCGACCCCATAGGG